>JGI24739J22299_10000078_pt1 | contig 27328 bp, 30 predicted proteins | sample KBSCornC5_FD_22299 | JGI IMG/M metagenome (IMG submission 22299)
GGAAACGCCGGCGATGATTTTCGACGAAGTTGACGTGGGGATTAGCGGTCCGACGGCTGCGGTAGTGGGTAAAATGTTACGTCAGCTGGGCGAATCTACCCAGGTGATGTGCGTAACCCACCTGCCGCAAGTTGCGGGCTGTGGACATCAGCATTTCTTTGTCAGCAAGGAAACCGATGGCGAAATGACAGAAACGCATATGCAGCCTCTGGATAAGCGCGCACGCCTGCAGGAACTGGCGAGGTTACTGGGCGGCAGCGAGGTCACCCGCAACACACTGGCTAACGCGAAAGAACTTTTAGCGGCCTGATATGCACTTTTTTACCACAGCGTGGTCATATGCATGCTCTGTAGAGGTTTCCAATAGCGAAAAGGTTTATTATCATCGACAGCTAATGTCGCCTGAATAATAAAGCCTGCCGCAGGCAGAGTTCAGAATTTGATGGCAGAAGAACAGCCTGTAAAAGGCGTTTCGCCCCGGAAAAGGAATGTATAGATGCGCTGTAAAACGCTGACTGCCGCGGCAGTGGTAATGTTAATGATGACCGCCGGATGTTCCACTTTAGAGCGCGTTGTTTATCGCCCCGATATCAATCAGGGCAACTATCTGGTTGCTAACGATGTTGCCAAGATTCACACCGGTATGACTCAGCAGCAGGTTGCCTATACGCTGGGTACGCCAATGATGAAAGATCCCTTTGGCAGCAATGTCTGGTACTACGTCTTCCGTGAGGAGCCAGGCCACGAGAAGGTGAAACAGCAAACGCTGACCCTGACCTTTGACCGTAGCGGCGTACTGACCAACATCGATAACAAGCCCGCGCTGTCTTCTTCACAGGATAATTAATCCAGGACGCCAGGGTCGTTACCGACAAGCGACTTAGCANCATCGAACGCAGNAAGAGCGAACGTAAAAGACAGAACGTAAAAAGGCGCTAATCAGCGCCTTTTTCATGCTCGGAAATCGAACCGAGAGATTATTTTTTACTGCTTGCCGCGCGCTCTGCTCGTTGACGACGAAGCTCTTTCGGGTCGGCAATCAGCGGGCGATAGATCTCAACCCGGTCGCCTTCCTGCACGGTATCGCTCAGTTTTACCGGATGGCTGTAAATCCCCACCTTGTTGCTGGCGAGATCGATTTCAGGCCGCAGTTCCAGCAAGCCTGATTTGCGGATAGCCTGCTCAACCGTGCTGCCCTCTTCCAGTTTTACGTAATGCTGATACTGTTTTTCAGGCAGGGCGTACACCACCTCGACAGAGATATCAGGCACTGTAAACCTCTTTGGCGCGCTGGGTAAAGGCCTGCACCATGCTGTTGGCCAGCTCTTTGAAGATTCGACCAAATGCCATTTCGACCAGCATGTTGGTGAACTCAAACTCCAGGCTCAGCTCGACCTTGCAGGCATCATCCCCGAGATCGACAAAGCGCCAACCGCCGGTGAGCTTACGGAACGGCCCATCGACCAGTTGCATATGAATGCTCTGGTTGTCGGTCAGCGTATTTCGGGTGGTAAATGTTTTGCTGATGCCCGCTTTCGACACATCGACTGAAGCCGTCATTTGATTCTCTGAGGCATCCAGTACGCGGCTTCCGGTGCAGCCCGGCAGGAATTGCGGGTACGCATCCACATCATTTACAAGTTGGTACATTTGTCCGGCGCTAAAGGGGACAAGCGCCGAACGACTAATCTGAGCCATAATGGTTCCTGTTCGTCACAAAACCGCTAAATAATAGCATTTTCAGCGATTAAACAAAAATTCCTCATTGCCATGGTGTGCTAGAATACCCTGTTTCCTGCTGCCCCGCTGGACTGGGGATGCGATAACCGACCAAGTGATGTAAAATACGCGGCATTATGACAAAGAAAAAAGCACACAAACCCGGTTCTGCCACCATTGCCATGAACAAGCGCGCCCGCCACGAATACTTCATTGAAGAAGAGTTCGAAGCCGGCCTGTCGCTACAGGGATGGGAAGTTAAATCACTCCGTGCAGGTAAAGCCAACATCAGCGACAGCTACATTCTGCTGCGTGATGGTGAAGCTTATCTGTTCGGCTCCACTTTTCAACCGCTTGCGGTGGCCTCATCGCACGTGGTCTGCGATCCTACCCGCAGCCGTAAACTGCTGTTGAAGCAGCGTGAGCTGGACTCACTTTACGGCCGTGTGAACCGCGAAGGCTATACCGTTGTGGCGCTGTCGCTCTACTGGAAGAACGCCTGGTGTAAGCTAAAGATTGGCGTTGCTCGCGGTAAGAAAGAGCACGACAAGCGCAATGACATCAAAGATCGCGAATGGCAAATGGATAAAGCGCGTATCATGAAGAACGCCAATCGTTAAACACTGGATTTCGATACGCTTTTTTGCTAGTATTTGAAGTTCTGGGGCTGATTCTGGATTCGACGGGATTGTGAAGCCTTAGGAGCATGCCGAGGGGCGGTTGGCCTCGTAAAAAGCCGCAAAAAAATAGTCGCAAACGACGAAAACTACGCACTAGCAGCTTAATAACCTGCTTAGAGCCCTCTCTCCCTAGCCTCCGCTCTTAGGACGGGGATCAAGAGAGGTCAAACCCAAAAGAGATCGCGTGGATGCCTTGCCTGGGGTTGAAGCGTTAAACTGAATCAGGCTAGTCTGTTAGTGGCGTGTCTGTCCGCAGCTGACCGGCGAATGTAAAGACTGTACTAAGCATGTAGTGCCGACGGTGTAGTAATTTCGGACGCGGGTTCAACTCCCGCCAGCTCCACCAAAATTCTCCATCGGTGATTACCAGAGTCATCCGATGAAGTCCTAAGAGCCCGCACGGCGCAAGCCCTGCGGGCTTTTTTGTGCCTTCAATTTGTCCCGCGAAGTCCGAAGAGAACTAATTAAATCCGAACCTTTTAGGCCCATTGATAGGCCCAACGAAAAGCTCTATTGTTTTCGTTGGGCCTAAACGCATGGAGACTCCCCATGGCAAGAAAAACCAAGCCGTTAACCGATACGGAAATCAAAGCCGCCAAACCTAAAGATGCCGATTACCAGCTGTATGATGGTGACGGGCTTACTCTGTTAATCAAGTCCAGCGGTAGTAAGCTCTGGCAGTTCCGTTACTATCGACCTCTGACCAAGCAGCGAACCAAGCAGAGCTTCGGAGCCTACCCAGCCGTCTCCCTTTCTGATGCGCGTAAACTCAGAGCTGAATCTCGAGTTTTGTTGGCAAAAGATATTGATCCTCAGGAACACCAGAAAGAACAGGTGAGGAATTCTCAAGAGGCCAAAACCAACACCTTCTTGTTAGTTGCCGAGCGTTGGTGGAATGTGAAGAAAGCCAGCGTAACAGAGGACTATGCCGACGATATCTGGCGCTCGCTTGAGAGAGATGTTTTCCCAGCAATCGGTGATATCAGCGTCACTGAGATTAAGGCTCATACTCTGGTTAAAGCTGTTCAGCCGGTACAGGCCAGAGGTGCACTAGAGACTGTTCGCCGCCTTTGCCAGCGTATTAACGAAGTCATGATTTATGCGCAGAACACAGGCCTGATTGATGCAGTTCCCAGTGTAAATATCGGAAAAGCGTTCGAGAAACCGCAAAAGAAAAACATGCCGAGTATCCGTCCGGATCAGCTTCCACAGTTAATGCAAACAATGCGTACAGCAAGTATCAGTATGTCAACGCGGTGCTTGTTCATGTGGCAGCTTCTCACCATTACCCGCCCTGCCGAAGCCGCTGAGGCACGATGGGATGAGATCGATTTCAGTGCTAACGAATGGAAAATTCCAGCAGCTCGTATGAAGATGAACCGAGACCATACGGTTCCACTATCGGATGAGGCTCTTTCTATTCTGGAAATGATGAAGTCACTCAGTGGTGGCCGAGAGTTTATCTTTCCCAGTCGCATCAAACCAACCCAGCCAATGAACAGCCAAACAGTTAATGCCGCACTTAAGCGTGCTGGCTTAGGAGGCGTACTCGTATCACACGGTTTACGCTCTATCGCTAGTACGGCACTCAATGAGGAAGGATTCCCGCCTGATGTCATTGAAGCAGCACTGGCTCATGTAGACAAAAATGAGGTACGTCGCGCTTATAACCGCAGTGATTACCTTGAGCAACGTCGTCCTATGATGCAATGGTGGGCTGATTTTGTTATGGCTGCGGATCGTGGGAATGTAGTTGATAGTGGAGTAAAAGGTCTCAGGTTAGTCGGTTAGCTGAAACTCGATGATAAGTGCTCCCCTCGATGAGGGGGCTCTCTGCACTGTATCTTCTTTGACCTAGCTTGTTGTTAAAACTTGATAGTTTAGTCAGCAGCTATTCATCATTACGCAAAAAATATTTCTGTTTACCTTTAATTTTTCTCATATTTAAGGGTTATTATCTGACTCAATTGAATCGATCGTAGAGCCCGACCATGATACGTTGCCATCTCGCTCGCAGGATGGGAGAGTGAAAAATGAAGATCTCTGACGTTTTGCGTCAAACCGGTCTTAGCCGTAATAGCGTAACGTTAATGTACAAGGAAACGACATTAAAGATTGAACTCGGGGCTTTGGATAACGGCCAGAACAAAACCAAGGCAGCAAAGCTACCGGGGCTGAAAAACTACCAGGCGCTGAACAATTGGATGTAAAAATACAGTATTCTCTAGTGGTTACATAAAGTTGGCATGGTCATGGCTGAAACTTGCTTATGTGGGACGTGGGCCGGTTGGGGTATAAAATTATTATGAAATCATTTAACTTTGAATTCTTACGACCGGAGAATAATTTGCTCGCCAACCTCGGTGGTTTGGCCGAAGCGGTACTGCATGTTGATCCAGGCAGCGCCCTCACCCGCTTGCGTAGTTTTGCTGAAGAACTAACCAAGGCTATTTACAAGCACGAACTGCTGCCACGCATGCCACAATCCAGCTTATATGAGCTGATCAAAAGCCCGGTTTTTAAAGACTGCGTCAGCAAATCGCTGGTTCATCAGATCAATTTTTTGCGTATACAAGGTAACGATACAGCGCATGGAGCCGAAGGCGAATTGCGTAATGCACAAATGGCACTGGAGACTGCACATCAGTTGGCCATGTACATGGGAATTAAGTACTACAACAAAAAAAAGGATCAAATTCCCTCTTTTGTCGATGTAAAAGACCCAACGGCAACTCTGAATCAACTTCAAAAATCAGTTTCTAGCTACGAAAAAGAACTGCAAAAACAGCAGGAAGAGCTCGAAAGAGTGATGGCACAGGTGGAGCTTGAACGAACTCGAAATGTCGATAAGCTTGAGCCTATCGTCAAGTCCGATCAACATAAACGCCAGCAACAGAGCCAAAAAGTGGCTGATAGCCTGCAATGGAACGAAGCCAAAACCCGTGCATTGTTGGTCGATGCCATGCTGTTGCAAGCCGGTTGGGATACTAAGAACCCCGATCAGGTTGGTCAGGAATTTGAAGTTCTCTTTCCCAATAATCCCTCAGGTAAAGGCCGGGTGGATTATGTTCTATGGGGCGATAACGGTCAGCCGCTGGCCGTTATCGAAGCGAAAAAGTCTGGTAATACTAATCTTCAAGCAGGTCGTGAGCAGGCTCGCTTTTATGCCGATGCCTTTGAGCATATGGGTTATCAGCGCCCGGTAATTTTTTATTCCAACGGCTACGAAACTTTCATTTGGGACGATCACCAATACAACACCTATCGTCCGGTGTATGGCTTCTACAGTAAAGACAGCCTGGACTATCTGATCTATCAACGCCATTACCGTGCCGCTGAATTGGAAAAATTCAACCCAGAACTTAGTATTGCTGATCGCCCTTACCAGATTGAAGCCATCAAAACGGTTGCGGCCCATTTCCAAAACCAGCGCCGCAAAGCATTGATTATTCAGGCTACCGGTACAGGGAAAACCCGCGTTGCCATTGCACTAGCTGAATTACTGCTTCGCACTGGTTGGGCCAAACGCGCTCTTTTTTTGTGTGACCGCAAAGAGCTGCGGGTACAGGCCGATGATGCGTTTAAGCAAAATCTACCATCTGAGCCGCGATGTTTGATCGGTGAAACCAATAAGATTGATCAAAGTGCACGTATCTATATTGCTACTTATCCCGGCATGATGAACCGTTTCGCTCAATTGGATGTGGGCTTCTTTGACCTGATCATCGCTGATGAATCTCATCGCACGATCTACAACAAATACCGCGACCTGTTTGAATACTTCGATTCCCTTCAAGTGGGCCTGACAGCGACTCCTGTGAAATTTATCAGTCGCAATACGTTTGATATATTCGACTGCGAAACTACTGACCCTACATTTGAATTTGGGCTAGACGCAGCGATTAACAATGAGCCATCATACTTGGTACCGTTTCGGGTAAAAGATCTTACAACCGACTTTCTGCGTGATGGTATTCACTACAATGACCTTACTGAAACACAGAAACTCCAACTCGAAGAAGACTTAGGTAAGGAAGAAGCCCGTAACACCACCATTGCGGGTAAAGACATTGGCCGCAAGATCTTCAGTGAAGATACTGACCGTATTATTCTGGAAAATCTGATCAACAATGGCATTAAAGATGAAACCGGTTCTCTGATCGGTAAAACCATCATCTTTGCCCAACGTCAGGAACACGCTGAGCACCTTGAAAAAATCTTCTGCGAGTTGTACCCACAGTACGGTACCAAAGTATGCAAGGTCATCCACAATGACATTCCCCATGTCGGAAGCCTAATCAAGGAATTCAAAAAGGCAGACAATGAATTTCGAATCGCTATTTCGGTCGACATGCTCGATACGGGCATCGATGTACCCGAAGTGGTTAACCTGGTATTTGCCAAGCCTGTTAAAAGTTGGGTGAAGTTCTGGCAGATGATTGGCCGAGGCACTCGCCTGAGGCCTAATCTTTTCGGGCCAGGCAAGCACAAAACCGAATTTCTGATTTTTGACCATTACGGCAACTTCGATTTCTTTGAAGAAGAATACCAAGAGCCTGAAGACACCGGTGGCAAATCCTTACTGCAAACCACATTCGAAGCCCGGTTTGAACTTGCACAGGCAGCCTTACGACAAAATCATGCAGCAGCCTTTGATGCCGCTATTGAGTTATTGCGTGCAGATATTAACGACCTGCCTGTTACAAGTATTGCAGTAAAACGTGAATTGCGAATTGTACACCAGTTACAGCAAACCGATTTACTAAAGCGCTTTGACGCTAAAACCCAACATTTGATGGTCAATAATATCGCTCCATTAATGTCATCCAGGGTATTACGCGACAAACACGCTACTCAACTGGATAAGCTCATAGCCACCATAGAGCGTAACCTGGTTGAGCAAGCGAGCGGTTTTGACGATGGTCGAGATCAGCTGTTAGCTGAACTTGATACACTGGCTGTTAACATTCAGGCCGTACGCCATAAAGATGCCATCATAGCCGAAGTGCGCAGTGCAGACTTCTGGCAAAACTCCACTATTGATAAGTTGGAAAAGGCTCGCAGAGAACTGCGCGGCATTATGAAGTATCGACAAACTAATAGTGGTGGTGTGTATTCCATGCCAACAACAAAAACAGGTGACTCTGGCCTACATGATAAAGAACGCGAGATAATAATCGCAGGTGCCAACGAGGCTATGCTCTACCGTCGCAGGCTCAAAAATATTCTGGATCAGATGATCTCGGTCAACCCCACTTTGCAGAAAATCCGTATTGGCGAATCTATTACCGAATTAGAATTGAAAACTTTGACCTCTACCATTCTCACCAGCAATCCAGGTGTGAGTTTGGAAGTGCTTAATGAATTCTATGGTCGCACAGCTAACCAACTGCACCTGACTCTGCGTGAAATAATAGGATTGGAGCCTCAAGCCATCGAAGACCACTTCAAAGGCTTTTTGCATACCCATCCTACACTTACAGCAAAACAGGTCAGCTTTATGAACTTACTGAAAAACTACATCGCTCAGCACGGTTCTATCGTGATCGACACTCTATATGACAAGCCTTTCATCTCAGTCTCGCACGAGGGAGTTGATGGCATATTTACCCCCGATGACGTTGGCGAGCTGATTGCTGTATTGGAGCCGTATTTGAAACAGGAAGATTCCCACAATTTAGTTAATGAATGAAAACGATAAATGTATCGTTATTCGGAAAGTATTTTTGGATTGGATAAGCGGCGCAGCAGCTTATCTGACACTTGTTAAAGAACAGAGAAAAGCATGCTAACTGGTCAAATACGCAACGATATCGATAAACTCTGGGAAAAATTCTGGACTGGTGGTATCACTAATCCTCTAACAGTTATAGAGCAGATCAGCTACCTGATGTTTGCCCGTATGCTCGATATGCAAGAGGATATGGCTGAGCGTAAAGCAAACCGCACGGGCAGAAATTTCGATCGACTTTTCCCTAATACACCTGCAGGGCAACTACTACGCTGGAAAAATTTTAAAAACCTTAGTGGTAAAGAACTGCACCAGCATCTAAAGCAAAATGTTTTCCCTTTCTTCGCAAAACTAGGCAAGAAGTCCGACGAGCATGATGGTTTGGGTAATGACGGTAGTGCCATCGAGGCCTTAGGTCATATCGGCGAATACATGCAGGATGCCGACCTTGAAATTAAAAATGAATCGGTACTGGTCAGCGCTGTGGAGATGGTGGATAGACTGCCTATGACCAACAGCGACGTAAAAGGCGATATTTATGAATATCTGCTCAGCAAACTTACCACCGCTGGTATCAATGGCCAGTTTCGCACCCCGCGACATATTATCGATGCCATGATCGAACTGGTCGATCCCCAGCCCACTGAAACTGTCTGTGACCCTGCCTGCGGCACCGCCGGATTCCTTACTCGCACCATGGAGTACCTAAACCGTGTTCATTCCAGTAAGGCTGGTATTTTTGAGGATGAGGAAGGTAACAAATATTACTCTGGCGACCTGTTAGAACCTTACCGCAACCATATCAACAAATATATGTTCTGGGGTTTCGATTTTGACACAACTATGCTGCGTGTTAGCAGTATGAACATGGCTTTACACGGGGTGAATGGAGCCAATATTCTCTATCAGGACAGCCTGAGTAAAACCATTAAAGAAAACTACCCGCAACAGGAAGAAAACTTCTTCGATGTCATCCTCGCTAACCCGCCTTTCAAAGGAAGTCTGGACGAGACTAACACTAATCCTGATGTGTTAGGTTTAGTTAAAACTAAAAAGACAGAGTTACTATTTGTTGCCCATATTCTGCGTGCACTTAAGCTCGGTGGTCGTGCCGCCGTTATTGTGCCGGATGGCGTGCTGTTCGGCTCGTCTAATGCCCACCAACAGTTACGTCAGGAGTTAATCGAAAATAACCAACTTGAGGGTATTATTAGCTTACCTAGTGGGGTCTTTAAGCCGTATGCCGGTGTCAGCACAGCGGTTTTAATGTTCACTAAAGGTGGCAGCACCGAGCGGATCTGGTTCTATGACGTGCAAGCTGATGGTTATTCATTGGATGATAAGCGTACCCCACTGAAAGGTGAAGGCAGTAATGATCTGCCCGATGCTATCGCTAAGTGGAAGCAATATTTTGTCTTGGTTCAGAAGAATGCCTCTGCAGAAGTAATCCACAAACACTTTGGTGATAAAACCCAAAAAGCGTTTGTGGTAGATGCTAAAGATATAGCCGTGAACAAATTCGACCTCTCCATCAATCGCTATAAAGAAATAGAGTATGAAGAAGCAAATTTTGAGGATCCGAAAAAAATCCTGAAAAAGTTAAAAATGTTGGAAAGCGAGATTATGGCGGATCTGGATGAGTTGGAGGGGATGCTGTGAGTTGGCCTCTAGTATGTATAGGTGACTGTCTTGAAAAGGTCAAGGGTTGGAATTCATTAAAGTCTGAAAGCCGAGAGCCATTTTTCTATATAGACTTGAGCTCAGTTGATAAACACAAAAAGATAGTGGATCAAAGCAGTGTCTCTAAGGTATTGCCAAGCGAAGCGCCCAGCAGGGCTAGGCAAATCGTAAAATCAAACGATGTATTAGTTGCAACCGTTAGACCTAATCTAAATGGTGTAGCATTAGTACCTGATGAATTTGACGGAGCAACTGCCTCAACAGGCTATTGTGTGCTGAGACCTAATGGCAATCGTCTGGATAGCAAATATTTATATTTCTGGGTTCAGACGAGAGCCTTTGTAACTGACATGGTTGAAAAGGCTACAGGGGCGACCTATCCAGCTGTGTCCGATAAAATAATAAAAGAAAGCAAAATTCCTCTTCCTCCTCTAATCGAACAAAAACGTATCGCCGCCATTCTCGACAAAGCCGATGCCATCCGCCGCAAACGCCAGCTAACCATCCAGCTCGCAGACGACTTCCTCCATGCCGTATTTCTGGAACTGTTTGGCGACCCGGTCACGAATGTGAAGGGATGGAAAATAAGAGAGTTAGGTGAACTCATAGCTGAAAATGACCGAATAAATTATGGAATTGTTCAGCCTGGAGATCATGTCGATGGTGGAGTCCCAATAGTTCGGGTGGGTGACTTCCATAATGGACTGATTGATAAAAGCAATCTTAAGTGCGTGTCTCCGGAAATTGATGAAAAACATAAAAAATCAAGATTGCATGGAGATGAAATATTAATCACTTGTGTCGGTGCAACCATTGGAAAGGTAGCTTTAGCAGACTCATCCTTAAAAGGATTTAATACTGTGAGAGCCGTCACTAGGGTAAGGCTGAATAAAGAGGTTAGTAGGCATTATGTCTACCGTTATCTTCAGTCTCCATTTGTTCAAAAATATTTCGACATGCAATCTAGGACTGTTGGCCAACCAACCCTAAATGGTACCCAAATTTCAAAGACTCCAATATTGATACCCGATGAAGTCTCTCAATCAAAATACCTTGATATAGCTATAAAAATAGAATTGTTATTGAAAAAAACCGGATGTCACAATAGAAATACTTTGGAGTTATTTTCATCTTTAAGCCAAAAATCTTTTTCAGAAGAGCTCTAAGGAGAGAATATGATCAGCGAAATCCAAATAAATGCACCTGTGGCCACCTATCTGAACTCGGCAAGACTCAGCGATCTTCGTCGTATCAATTACATTTTTGGTGCAAATGGTACAGGTAAAACGACCATAAGCCGTGTTATTGCCCAATTACAAGAACATAGTCAGTGTTCACTAGTATGGCACGGTGGCTCTGAGCTTGAACGGATGGTGTATAACCGGGATTTCGTTGATCGGAACTTTAATCAGGACGGACCCCTGCAGGGTGTTTTTACCTTAGGTGAGAATCAGGTTGAAGCCGAGCAGGAGATCGCTCGTTTACAGCCTGAAATAAATAAGATAAATGATCAAATATCGAGTATAAATATCCAATTAGATGGTTCAGAACAACAAATAGGCAAACGTCAAGAACTCCAAGATCTCGAACCAGGACTGCGGGAAAAGTGTTGGAAGCAGAAACAACTTCATGACACCTATTTTCAGGCTGCATTTAGTGGCGTGAGAAATAATGCCGAAAATTTTAAAGCCAAGTTGTTAACTGAGCACACATCAAATACGGCTGATTTACTCACACTGGAAGAGCTGAAACTCAAAGCACAGACTGTTTTTTCAAGTAATATTGAGCGTGCAACGGTACTTGGAAACATGCCAGCCGATGATCTTATCGCTATCGAGGCAAATGTATTACTGCAAAAAGTGATTGTCGGTAATCAAGATGTTGATATCGCAGCCCTCATAAACCACCTGGGTAACAGCGACTGGGTAAAACAAGGCCGTAAGTATCACGAGCAGAATCCTCAGGCATGTCCTTTCTGCCAACAGCCTACGGATGATAATTTCGCTAATAATCTTGCAGCATTCTTTAGTGATGCCTACGACACCGATATCCAATTGTTAAGAGAATTGCAATCAGAGTATCAAATTGCAAGCGATCAACTGACAGCAGCCATACAGCGTAATGTGGACATTAATAACCCATTCCTGAATATTAATCTATTTAATGCAGCAGCCTTGACTCTTGTGGAACGTGTAAAAAACAATCAAACTAAATTGGCAAATAAGATTGATGAACCAAGTCGAAAAGTGGAAATGGAGTCAATTCAACCTCTTGTTTCGCAGCTGCAAAACTTAGTATTAGAGGCAAATGAAGCAACAACACTTCATAACCAAACCGTGGCTAATATTGCCACTGAGAAGCAGACATTAACTTCACAAGTATGGCGCTATGTATTAAATGAATTAGCAGATGACTTGCTACTGTATCAGCAAAATAAAAATCGCCATACAAGCACCATTAATGGTATGGAGAAGGCGCTGACAGATAAAAATACGAGACTCAACAGTCTTAAAGATCAAATTAAAGATTTGGAAAGGCAAACAACATCTATTCAACCAACTGTTACAGCTATTAATGACCTGCTGCAGAAATTCGGTTTTAATTCCTTCTCCATCGGTCAAACTGATGGAGGTCGTCACTATCGAATAATCCGCGCGAATGGTGAAGATGCTAGTTGTTCACTGAGTGAAGGTGAAAAAACTTTTATCACTTTCTTGTATTTTTATTACCTGATTAAAGGAGCCCAATCCTCTTCAGGAATCACAGCAAATCGGGTGGTCGTGTTTGATGACCCAATATCTTCTTTAGATAGCGATATTCTCTACATTGTCAGTAGTCTTATTAAAGTTTTAATGGAAGAGACGACAAGCCAGAACTCAAATATAAAACAGATATTTATATTGACACATAATGTCTATTTTCATAAAGAGATAAGCTTCAACAGAAGAAGATCTGCTGATGGTGTTCTCAGTGAGGAAAGTTTCTGGCTGGTAAAAAAACTACAACATGGGTCGGTTGTCGAGCGCTGTGACAAAAATCCAATCCGATCAGCCTATGAACTGCTATGGGAAGATGTTAAATCAGAAAATATTTCCAGCATCTGCCTGCAAAATACATTACGCCGAATACTCGAAAACTACTTCACAATGTGGGGCGGAATGAGCAAAGACGAAATCTGTACCTTATTTGACGGGCGCGACAAGTTGATTTGTCAGTCTCTTTTTTCTTGGGTCAACGATGGTTCGCACTCGATTCATGATGACCTTTATATTAATCATGGTGAGCAAACTAATGAAGCGTATCTTCGTGTGTTTCGCGCCATTTTTAGTAAAGCAGGTCAGGGTGGCCATTACAATATGATGACTGGTGCAGTCATCGAAGAACTGGATGTTCACTTTATTGATCAGTCTGTTGTTATTGAATCAAAATTGGAAGCGGCACAATGAGAATAACTAAAATATCACTGACGAATTTCCGCTCGTTTAAACACACGCAAACAATCGATATTGCACCGGTGACATTTTTATTTGGCCCGAATAGTGTCGGTAAGAGCTCTGTGCTAATGGCTCTTGCTTATGTGCAGCAAATTTTGAAACACGGCCACTGTAATCCCCAAAAGCTAGATTCCTTGGGTAGTAAAACGATAGGTGGTTTCCGTGCACTTGTTTATGGACAAGATTTAAAAAATACAATTAGAATTCGACTGGACTATTCTCCAGATAAAACGCCGTTTGTCTACTATGGTGCTAATGTCGATGAAATGACAAACCATGTTGAAAGTGTCAGCTACGTTTTGATGAATGACTTTGGTGGCAGCACCGAATCTGGATCGATAGAGTTTGAGATTGCGTGGTCAGAGCGTTTTAAGCGGGCGTATGTAAAGAATTACCGTGTCTGGACTAACGATATCTATGTTGGTTGTATTAGTTCTTCTGAAGATCAAAGAAACAGCGTGATTCGCGAGATCAATACCCAACATCCTTTGCTCATCCCCTACAACAATGATGATTGGCTTGAGAGGGAATATGGGGAAGTAGAACAAAGAGAGCCCCTTGAGCTTGACGATTATCATACGGAATTTGAACAAGTCCTGAATCAATTGAATCCGAATCCGGCGGCTACAGCTTCTATAGCGGATAAAGACAATTCAGGAGCTGACTTTGTTAATCGTATTGCTCCTGTTGCTTTGGCTTGTAGAAGTGGTGCGGTTCCTTTGCTTGGAGTCCCTGTTATGACCAATTTGCTTGGGCAAGATTTAGATGAGTTAGAGGAGCACTTTAACTTTCTGGTCGTGCAGGAAGTGCTGAGTCAGGCTTTCGTCTTACCTCTGGATAAACTACTGGAATATTTGGATAAAAGCGTTCAGATTGGCCCACTTCGCCTGGTGCCAGATAACGATTATGTGCCGAATCCTCATCCCGAGCAAATTGACTGGGTAGATGGTTCAGCTGCTTGGGATTTACTTTACAAAGACCCAAACAGTAGTGTTTCCATCGAAAAGCTCATCAGAAACACGAGTGACTGGTTTGCATCTAGCAACAAACTCAATGCAGGTTATGAGATCATCAACAAGTCGATCGCTGAGATAGCAAATGTCGATAGTAATGATGAACATATGGGATTGCTCAGAAAGAGGCATGTTTTCTTTAGAGAGCTGCGTAGCAATATTCTGCTGTCAGCAAATCAACTAGGCACGGGTATTTCTCAAGTTCTTCCTATAGTTGTTGCGGCAAATCATGATGACATTGCACTTATAAGTGTTGAGCAGCCGGAGCTGCACGTACATCCTCGCTTTCAAGTAGAGATAGCAGATGTCTTTCTCCAGACAAAAGATAAACACTCGTTTTTGATTGAGACGCACAGCGAACACTTAATTCTTCGGCTTTTAAAAAGAATAAGACAGACCACAGATAATAAGCTACCTGATGATTCTAAGCCTGTTCATGGAGAAGATATTTCAATAGTTTACTTGGAGCCTACAGAAAACGGTGTAGTGACGAAGCGAATTCGTGTAGATGAAGATGGCGAATTTGTTGAACGTTGGCCTCAAGGCTTCTTTGTTGAACGTCGAGAGGAGCTTTTGTAATGATATACGAATATGCACTTGATCCTGTCGTTTTATCTACATGGGCGTCAAATGAGCGTGACTACGCCGAGTTTCTTAGGGAATACGGCTTGGGCACTCCTCGCATTATCAGTAGTTTCCCCAAGAAAAAAAAATCTAAACTTCGTAGCTACTTGCTCACGTTTTGTCCTGAGGTAAGCCAATCATTAGCTGCTCAAAGATATACCGAAATGGTTGTCAAACTCGTGGATTCATTAGTTATCCGGGAGATTCAGGAACCTGAGGTAGTCAATTGGCAGGAAAACGCTGTTATTGAAAATAACAGAATTCCTTTTGGCGTTATTTTGTCATCAATGGCGATCGCAGAGGATAATAACATAACTCCACATTCAATGTATTCGCATGACAGTATCTGGAATCATCCTGATCAGTTGGTTGTTTCCCGCACGAATGCAGGTCTCTTCTCTATCATCTCAAATTTAGTATCTCTTGCTGAAAAAAAAATTGTCATTATTGATCCTTACGGTTGGACAGCGGAGTCAGTGAGTTTTATCCGATTTATGCTTCAATCCATCCCTCGCAATCGAGTTAGTGGTAATTTTCCAGCAATAATTCTGTTTTACAAGGAAAAACGGGGTAGCGAGAATGGCGGTAGAGGAAGTCCTTCTGCTGATCACGTCAGGAATCAGATTCTAGAGGGATTAACAGGTGATTTGTCGAATCTACAGGTTCAGGTTTATGAGCTCAGGGAGAGAGGCGATGCTGATGTTTTTCATAACCGATGCATCTTGACCGAGCATGGGGGGATCATTACTGGTCATGGTTTCGGAGTATCTGGTACACAAGAGCATACAGATGATGCAGTATTAATGAGATCAACTATGTATCAGAAAAAGTGGGATCAATTTGTAGAGCGAAATGGTTACGAGGTAGTTTCTGAGGCCTAAATGTATTAGTCACGACTTGATCTAACACATAGCCTTGAAGGTTGAGAGTTACCGGTTTTGAAATGGGTGTGGATTTCATCTTTAAAAATCAGATAGCTTATATATGGAATCCCTACCCTCACCGTGAAAAAATCAAACACAGTTCCAAGTAGCACTTCATATATAAACGGCTAAAACGCGTCGGAACATTCATTGAAAACATATTTTCTACTAATTGGATTCATCACCTTATTTAAATATCATCAAACCCCAGAGTCATGTCGTAACAACTATTGTCATTAAGATACCAAGGGAAGATGCATGGCTGATTCAATAAAAGGACATAATAATATCGAATTTTAGAGTAACTATTTTTTCTTATCGTTTTATGCCGCAAATACAAATTTCTAGCTGATACACTAAAACCAAACCCCATAAACTTAGATCTAATTTTTTCTGAAACTGTAAGACTATTATCACCCTCGTAATAAATCGCCAACTCTGGTTCAACCGAACGGCTAACCTCAATATCAAATGCTCCCAGCGTTCCCAGCCAGCTTCCCTGCGTACCATCAAACATACGTTTATGAAAATAAAATCTGCTCATATTTTTAAGAAACATTTTAACATCTAAATCCGAAACATCGTTTTTACATTGAAAAAACACAAAGGAACCATGGTTATTTTCCAGCAACCAAATATCAACAAGTCTTTTATAGTAATCAGCAATGTTCTTTCGCTCTGTAAAGGACATTCGGAGATCTGCAACGGGTAAAACAAGAGTACCATTTTTATTGAGGGAGGTTATCACCTGCACTGTTCTTTGCAGCATCTTAAACTCAAAAAGTAAGCCTGCACGAATGAACAAAAGTGATAATTCTGAATCAGACTTCTTCACAAACTGGTCACGATGACGTGAGTATTTTCCACATAAAACAATACCCAGACTCACCAACTCCCGATAAAAAAAGAGAGGAGCATCAGGATATTCCAGCGCATAGCAACATTCGGTAAGACGATATCTGATAAAACGCGGCATGGTAGATAATATCTTATCATTAAATAACGCTTCCGTTGCCTGAAAAAAGAACTCCCTGTCAACACCATTAAAATCAGCAATATTGCAAAGCAAAGCGACACTATAATTTCGGTTGTGTTCAACAAATTGCTCGAGAAGTTCTCCGTTATAAGGTGCACCACCATCAACACCTTTATTATTGTGCTCAACTGTATCCGAAAAATAGTTGCTATCAATAGACAAGTAGATTTCAAGAGCACCCAGCAAATAATGCTTTGCTATCTGAGCCTGTTTTCCGGTTATCCCTGCATTCTGAAGTATGCTGTTGATTCTGCCAAAAATACGGCCATACCACTCTTCTGCAACGGGGTCTGCGCATATGAGACTCATCATCACCTGGCTGAAGTGAAGACTGTCGATAGCATCAAAAGCGGCTTTCTGTACGGATGTTGTGGCTGGCATAAGTTAGTGTCAAAAAAAGTAAGTAGTAATTGCCAATTTTAGACACTATTCGACTTCATTACCATCCATCGTATACCAGCCAGTCGGCTCAGGTATTGAATAACGGAGAGCCGTTATTCAACAAATAACTTACATCCATACAGTTCAATGAGGTAGAAAGATGACCACCTACACCCAGACGGTAAAAATCCTGCGCATGCGTGCAGTTGCGGCCAAACTCGGCATCGCTCGTTCCACCATCTACGACTGGCTTAATGCCAAATCCCCACGTCACGATCCAGCGTTCCCGAAGCCTTACCCTCTCGGCAAGCAATCTGTTGGCTGGCTCGAGTCCGAGCTGGATGAATGGGTTCTCCAGCGCAGAGCTGCATAAGCCCCGCCCCTCGTTTCACAAGGCGAGGTGTTTTCACCCACGCCCCCGTAATCAACCTCAACTGTATGCCCTTATCCTGCGGGATAAGGCGCATCAGTTGCGTTTCATGACATAAACTCAGGATAGGTAATATGACGTACAACCCAATTACGACTCTCTCTCAGGTGGTAAGCCAGTCAGAGGAATCGTCCCTTCCCATCACAGCCTTCCCGCAAATCTTACAAGATGTTATTCGCTATCTTCAGGATGGCAGTAAATATTCAGCCGTGTTAGCAGCCAGCACGGTATTAGCTGCCGTCTCAAACAGCTGCCAGTCACTGATTGAGGTTTTCAATAACAATCACGGCTCATCAGAGCCGACAGCGCTTTACTTTATGACATTTGGTGAATCGGGTTCAGGAAAAACAACCCTCAGCAAACTGGTGATGAAACCGTATGATGCATTGAAGGCTGAACTGGCGCAGGAATACCTGGAGAGAATGGCCACCTATGGACGTGATTTTGCCGTCTGGAAACCAGAACTGCAGGCTCTGGAAAGCAAACTCCGCACCGCAATCAAAAAGGATGACAATCCTGAGGAAATCCAAGCGAGGTTACAGCAACATATCGCTCGCAAACCCGTTCAACCGATTATGCCAATCCTTGTATACAACGATACCTCGCTTGCGGCTCTGCTTGATGGATTGAGCGTATATCCGAGCGCTTTTTTACGGTCTGAAGAAGGAAGTCGCTTTTTCGAGCATTGCAATATCGCTCAGCAGGCATTCTGTAACGAGGCATGGGATGGAGGGATTTATGATTATAAGCGCAGCAATCGCGAGCCCTGTAGTTTCAAACCAACACTGACGGTATCGCTCATGTTGCAGCCATCTCTTTTTCTCAGTTATATGAAAAAACATGGTACTGAAGCATTAGACAGTGGTTTCTTATCTCGCTTCCTGTTTGCCTGCATTCCATCCAACAATCAGTATCCTTCCGGAGGCATGAGCTATCGTTACCGCCAGGATACATTTTCCCGTGATGAGGAGGCTTTACGCGCTTTTCATAACCGGATTACTGCATTGCTGGCAAAACAAAAAGAACTTATTTGGTCCGCGGAAATAAAGAAGAAAACACTCAAACTCTCACCTGATGCGGTTGCATATTGGGAAGGTAAACACGATGAGTGGATTTCAAGAACAATGGCTGACTCGTCATGGTCATTCATTAAGCCGATGGTAATGAAAGCGAGTGGGAATACTTTGCGCATCGCTGCATCGCTTCACTACTTCGTTAATCAGGATGATGAGACTATTTCTCTGGATTTTCTTCATCGAGCAGCGGCTATCATGGAATGGTATCTCAGTCATACTGCAGAGTGGTTTTATCAGTTCACTCCACACTACAAATTCCTGCAAGACGTACAGGAACTCACCCAATGGATCCGTCATAAATTCGCATCCAACAATGGTTTGCCGTTCAAAAAGAATGACGTTATTAAATATGGCCCGAACAAGTTTCGCCGAAGTGATAAGCTAGAGCCACTTTTGAATTACATTATGAACACCGGTGAATTTATCTACATCCACAAATCTCCGCCGCATTCGGCGGTATATATTACCTGGCGTATGCCCAATGGGCACTATGCCCCTATTGCAGAACATAATGTACATCACTATTTACCTCCACAACAAGATACTGACCAGATTAGCTAGCAGTTCTCAATCGTACTGCTGACGCTGATTCTCATTGTTTCGCAATGATGCGTAATTGTTATCAATAACTCGTATTCAAGGGCTCGTGATCCTCTAGTATCAACGAGCCTTTTTCTTTTGAAAAAGTTTCCAGTGGTCAGTTTTAGCTCCGCTACAATCGCTACAGTAGCGAGTTGTAGCGGCATTTTGAAAGATATCCGCAGTGAAAACACACCAAATTGCTTAATTATCACCCATCACTGGCCAGGACATTTAAATCGCTACAGGCCTGCTTCAACAGATTGCAGCGTGCGCATGTTTAACATTTTGCAACGAATAAAACCGCTACAACGTCGCTACAGCCGCTTTCAAATCACAGCCTATCCATGCCAGAAATAATCAGGACTGACTGCAACCAAAATTACGCATGCCATCAGAACTGTCTTTCGTGGCGAGCTTCGTTAAGTAGGACAAACTGCGATCCAGTTGACTGTAATAGTATTCAAAGTTTTTATCCTTCTTATCCAGCCTGAAATCCCCTTCCTTAACAAAATGTACCAATGGGTAATACTTTTGATAGTCAGGCGTGACATTGAGACACAGCGTTCTCACCCAGGCTTCCATAATCATTAATGCCAGATTATGGATATACAGACCTTGTATGGGATAATAGGTACCCGCATTACAGTACACATCGTTATTCAGCATCAATGCCACATGGTAATGCTTCTTGCCCTTTTCTTCACCAAACTCTCTCGACCAGACATAACGAACATTACAGGAGCGAATACGTTTACCCTCTGCGGCTTTACGTTTCTGCGTATGCTCAATCTGAGATTTTAAAGATTCAATAAATCGGGTTATCAATTTAGGGTCTGCCTTGTAATGTTCATAATTATCATCAGGCAATCTTAGTATGATATTTAACACAAACGTCCTTGGGTATTCCTGTAAAGACTTATCAAGTGTTTCACGAATACGATCCATATGATGCTGATTGCTTAGTCCAAAAGGACTGGTAAATGTTTTCACTTTTAACCTCTGGCATTAATCATCTCAATACGATGAGCTGGATATGTAATGTATTACAGTTATATATATTAAGCATTATTGCGATGGGAGTGTGATATAGCTCGTTATAATACTGAATACAGTACTTCTTTATTATTATAATACCAATCAGCCACAGATATTCTTCTGCATGTTAAATTTACAATAGAAGAAGGAGATATTTAAAAACGTCAATTAACTTACATAATATAGTCCGTATTTGGTCCGAAGTTAAATCATCTGTATAAACTAATAACAACCTGCATCAAAGCGATTTGTTAATAATGCATCGATAAAAACATATCGCAAAAAATTTCATACCTATATCACTCAAACGAACCGGTACTGCTCTCTATTTCCGGACTGCATCTTGTTGATCTGCGACACCGATCGATACTTAAATTATGATAGCCATTGACTATCAATTTTCATTTATTGATCGTTTTAATGATAGATAATGACGATCAATTTCAGCAAACCGATCTGTATTAACGATTATCCCATCCCCTGCCAAATGCATACGATTGGATGGCCTCAGACAAAGTTCAAAGGCCATTTTTGTCTTATAAAACACTCAGTAAGGATTTTTTATGTTGAAGATAACCTCTGCACTGCTCTTGAGTGCCACGCTGTTCAGCACTGCTTCGCACGCCATGGGCCGGGAACAGCAATGGGGTAGCTGGTTTGGCACTATCAATGTGATGGAGTTTGAACTTAACACCGACAACAGCGCAGGCGAACACCTGACTCTGACCTGCCGAGACAATCAGCTGGTCGTGGGTTACAGCGCACCAGATAAAGCTCATGCGGAAATGTCCGACGACGGACAAAAAGCGGTGGGACTGAATATCAACTCCGTCCATTACCAACCGGGTGAGGCCGCGTTTCTGGCACTCAAAAATTCAGACAGCGATGGACAAATTGAAGCCACCAGCATGAACAAGGCTTTATCTTACCCCTTTAAAACTGCAGGGCTGCATGACGCATTGCAGGACCTGACCTGGGAAGACTGCATTAGCCATTAATCCCCTCCCCCACTACAAATTCACCCGTATCGTTAACAATAATGAATAAGGATGCCTTTATGACGACATTCCTCTCACGCCTGGTTTTACTCCCGGTCCTTTTGTTCCCGGCACTTAGCTTTGCCATCACTATCCAGGGGCATATTCACCCTGAGCGGTACACTTTCTTCCTGACGGAGAGAGGCGGTGAAATGCTTCGAGATATGAACAATGAGGCAGTCAGCGTCAAACTCAACAATAAAGCGGGTTTCAACGCTGAAGCGCAAAGTAAGGCTACGGCGGCAAATCTATCTCCCTTGCTGTATGCCGCCTCACCGCTTGAACAGAACTTTATTCGCTACGACGCAAAGCCTGTAAAAGCCCTGACTTGCCTCATCACCACCCGCACCATGCCGGGCCAGAATAAAAATTATGCATGGGAGGAAACCTACTGCCTGGATGAAACTGGTGCGGCCTACATTGGCACTAAAGGCTGGCCGTCTCGCACTATTTTCAGTAAGAGCTGTGTCGTGGGCGCTGCTGATTGCCCTGTTTACCTGAGCATGAACAACGACCCGCCAACCTTGCGTAATGACTCGGTGCAATATGTTCCTTACAGCCGCGAGCGCGTAGGTGGGCAGAAAGAACGTTATCCTGAGCCAAAACCAACGCCTGCGGAAACCGTCGCAGAGCAGGACGGTTATGTGGTGAATTTTGTTAAATCCAGTAACTGCGCCGACAGCAAGCTCATTGTGAAAAACACAAGCTCAGGGAAAAGCGCTGTAATTGCAGGACTCAATGGGTGCACGTTTGATCCAAAGACCAATGCAGTCATCATCTTTACCCAAAATGAATACGTCGGCGTTTACAGTGGCCCCACTAACGCTTCTCAGGAAATAGCCTCCGCAGATCTTCCCTAATCACTCACCCTGTCCGGTATACGCTTCCTGCGATGCCGGACATCTTATGGACTTACCAATGAAAAACGCAAAATCGCCGGACGATACCGTGCCAGAAGAGCAACCGCTGGATCTGACCTGGCCCGTTGTTTTCAGTGTCACCGGACTCACGCTGCTGCGAAGCAAATCGGTTGTATGCCAGACGCTCGGGGCCACGCTGACCACACTCAGCCTGATACGCCTTATAAAAAAACTCGCCACCCTTGCCTGAAAAATTCGTTGTCAGACAAGCGGTCTATATCTGCGTCTAAAACTCACTCGCTGATAAAATATCGAGGCTGGCTGCAACGCGCTGCTATCAACGGGTTCTCCGTCGTTGCGGAGGACATACTCAATGATGATGTCATTGTGTTATCCGCATGCAACAACGTCTACCAGCGCTTGCCGTTGCCCATAAGGAGAGTAGTTAAGTGTGAATGGTGTCTTCGATACCTCAAGTACGGCAAGCCTATGATTCTGAGAAGATTACAGCATCTTCGGGCCTGCAAAGACTATTCGCCTGCGTTACCTGACGATAAAGCAACAGGTCAGCAGGAACAAACCCCGTCCCAGATCTAAATACTTTCCCTCAATCCTGAACCACTCATCGGAGTGGTTTTTTTATGCCCATTCAAAGGAGATACCCATGAGATTAGCCAGCCGCTTTGGCCGTATAAACCAGATACGCCGTGATCGGCCTCTGACCCACGAAGAGCTGGTGAGCCATGTCCCCAGCGTGTTCGGGAATGACAAACATGAATCTCGTTCAGATCGTTATACCTACATCCCGACCATCACCATCCTCGAAAGTCTGCAGCGCGAGGGGTTTGAGCCGTTCTTTGCCTGCCAGACAAAGGTTCGTGACCAGAGCAAGCGGGAGCACACCAAGCATATGCTGCGTCTGCGTCGGGCCGGACAACTGACTGGCCATCAGGTGCCGGAAATCATTCTTCTCAACAGCCATGACGGCTCCTCGAGCTACCAGATGCTGCCGGGGCTGTTTCGTGGCGTCTGTACCAACGGCCTGGTCTGCGGCCAGTCATTCGGAGAAGTGCGGGTACCGCATAAAGGTAATGTCGTCGAGAAGGTGATTGAAGGGGCTTACGAAGTGCTCGGGGTCTTTGACCGGGTGGATGAGAAACGCGATGCAATGCAGTCGCTGGCGCTGCCAGCCCCGGCCCGTCACGCGCTGGCAAATGCCGCACTGAAATATCGTTTTGGTGAGGACCACCAGCCGGTCACGGTATCGCAGTTGCTGACCCCGCGTCGTCGGTAGGATGACAGCGATGACCTGTGGACTGTCTACCAGCGTGTGCAGGAGAACCTGATGAAAGGAGGTCTGTCAGGGCGTAGCGCACAGGGGAAAAGTAGCCGTACCCGGGCTGTTACCGGCATTGACGGCGATGTGAAGCTCAATCGCGCCCTGTGGGTTATGGCAGAAAATATGCTCGAGTTTTTTGGGCGTTAAACAACAGTTCCGGCATAAGGAGATAATTAAATGGATACACAAAATCATCAGTTCGCTGAGCTGAAAGCAATTACTGCCTCAGTGGTCCCTGACGAGTTACGCATCGGCTTCTGGCCACAGCACTTTGGTACCATCCCACAATGGATAATCCTTGAGCCCCAAATCTTTGCCTGGATGGATCGACTGTGTACAGATTATCACGGGAGTATTTGGAACTTCTCGACGCTCAGCAACAGCGGCGCTTTTATGGCTCCTGAGGCAGAGAGCGATGAGAAGTGGACGTTGTTCAACAGTATGAACGGCAACGGCGCGGAACTTACTGGTGAAGCGGCAGGGATAGTCGCCTGTCTGATGACATACAGCCACCATGCCTGTCGTACGGAATGTGACGCGATGACTGAGCACTATTATCGCTTACGTGACTTCGCGCTGAACCATCCAGAGTGCAGCGCCATTATGCATCTCATCGACTGAGGAGAACCGAGCATGAGTACCGCATTATCCCCGGTGTCATCGCAGCCCGAACTCTTTCAGTTGCAGGAGATGGCTCAACATAGCTGCCTGCTCTCCGCGACTCCCGGACTAACGCCCTACGCCCAAAGGACCGTTCGCCGCGCGATCAACCTGCTGGATAAATATCTGCGACAGCCCGGTATAGCTTTTACCTCAAGCACTGCTGCCCGTGACTGGCTTCGGCTACAGTTGGCCAGACAGGAGCGGGAAATGTTTATGGTGCTCTACCTCGATAACCAACACCGTTTACTGGAGAGTGAAACGCTGTTCGCCGGTTCAGTTAACCATGTGCAGGTACATTTCCGTGAGGTGGTGAAGTCAGCGCTTCGCTTCAATGCCGCAGCTGTCGTGCTGGCACATAACCATCCCTCCGGTGATCCGGAGCCCAGCAAAGCCGATCGCCAGTTGACTGACAGGCTAAAGGAGGTACTGGGCCTGGTCGATGTGAAGACGCTCGATCACCTGGTTGTCGGTCAGGATGGCATTGTGTCGTTTGCAGAACGAGGCTGGATATGAAAATCATCAGTAAACGCCAGGCCATGGCCTTGTACCGACAGCATCCAGACTCCCGACTGTTTCGCTTCTGTACCGGCAAATATAAATGGTCTGGCAGCATCTGCCATTATGCTGACCGGGAAGTTCAGGACATACGCGGCGTTCTGGCCGTGTTTGCTGAACGTCGTCAGGACCGCAATGGTCCCTATGTCATTCTTCGAAGTGTCACTCTCAATTAATCCTTCCCTTTAATCAAGAACAATAATGAACAATCACTCAGAATCCGGTACCAAGCCGGAGAATCCCGCCATCCAGCAGTGGGGACTGAAGCGCGATATAACACCGTGTTTTGGCGCACGTCTGGTTCAGGAGGGCAACCGTCTGCATTATCTGGCTGACCGTGCAGGATTCAGCGGGGCGTGCACCAATGATGTTGCAATGCGCCTCGATCAGGCATTTCCGCTTATGATGAAACAACTTGAGCTGATGCTGACCAGCGGCGAGCTTAACCCCCGCCATGCACATTGCGTCACGCTATACCACAACGGCCTCACATGCGAAGCCGACACACTCGGCTCCTGTGGCTATGTCTACATTGCTATCTATCCTGAGCAGACTGAGCCGCAGTACCCCCCTGCTTATTCCCTTAACATCTCAGAGTAAACATTATGCAAACCATATCATCACACCCGACGCGGGCGACTCAGCCCTGCCTGTCACCCGTTGAAATCTGGCAGTTGCTGCTAACTCATCTGTTATCGCAGCACTATGGCCTGACACTGAATGACACACCATTCAATGATGAAACTACCATCCAGGAACATATTGATGCTGGAATATCACTCAGCGATGCGGTGAATTTTCTGGTAGAAAAATACGGGCTTGTCCGTATCGATCGGAAAGGATTTTCGTGGCAAGAGCAGACCCCATATCTTTCCGTAGTGGATATTCTGCGAGCAAGGCGCACTACCGGCTTGCTAAAAACTAACGTGAAATAAAGGTTAAATACAGAGCAGACTAAAGGAAAGCAAAATGCTAATCTCACAGACGAAGAAGCTCCGCTATAACCTCCCCTCCCCTGTAAAAAACCTGACATTTTATTTTAGGACCAACAATGGGACCAAAATGAAAATTGAACTGAAGGTTATCAGCTATTAAACAACAAGTTACAAAACCAATTCAGACTCCGCCAGCCCAAAATTCTCCATCGGTGATTACCAGAGTCATCCGATGAAGTCCTGAAAGCCCGCACGGCGCAAGCCCTGCGGGCTTTTTTGTGCCTTGAATTTGTCCCGCGAAGTCTGATGCCAACTAATTAAATCCGAACCTTTTAGGCACCTCATAAAGCTTTATTGTTTTTGAGGTGCCTAAAACTATGGAAACCCGGCAATGGCAAGACAAACCAAACCTCTCTCCGTTAAGGAAATCGAATCTGCCAAACCCAAGGAAGCGGACTATGTGCTCTATGATGGCGATGGCCTTGAGCTACTGATCAAATCCAGCGGAAGTAAAATTTGGCAATTTCGCTACATTCGCCCTGTCACTAAGAAGCGAGCGAAAAAGCGCATTGGCCCCTAACCGTCAGTTACGCTTGCCGATGCTCGAAGCTATCGGGCAGAGTCTCGTTCCCTTTTAGCAAAGCAGATCGATCCTCAGGAACATCAGCAAGAATTACTGCGGAGTTCGCTTGAAGCCAAAACCAATACTTTCCAACTCGTGGCTGAACGTTGGTGGAATGTGAAGAAAACCAGAGTGACAGAGGACTATGCCGACGATATCTGGCGCTCGCTTGAGAGAGATGTTTTCCCTGCAATCGGTGATATCAGTGTCACTGAGATTAAGGCTCATACTCTGGTTAAAGCAGTTCAGCCGGTTCAGGCCAGAGGGGCATTAGAGACTGTTCGCCGCCTTTGTCAGCGTATTAACGAAGTCATGATTTATGCGCAGAACACAGGCCTGATTGATACAGTTCCCAGTGTAAATATCGGAAAAGCGTTCGAGAAACCGCAAAAGAAAAACATGCCAAGTATCCGTCCGGATTAGCTTCCACAGTTAATGTAAACAATGCGTACGGCAAGTATCAGCTTGTCAACGCGGTGCTTGTTCATGTGGCAGCTTCTCACCATTACGCGCCCTGCCGAAGCTGCTGAGGCTCGATGGGATGAGATCGATTTCAATGCTAGCGAATGGAAAATTCCTGCTGCTCGAATGAAGATGAACCGGGACCATACGGTTCCACTATCTGATGGGGCTCTCGCTATTCTGGAGATGATGAAATCTCTCAGTGGTGGCCGAGAGGTTATCTTTCCCAGTCGCATCAAACCAACCAAGCCGATGAACAGCCAAAAAGTGAATGCAGCACTCAAGCGTGCTGGCCTAGGAGGCGTACTCGTATCACACGGTTTACGTTCTATCTCTAGTACGGCAGTCAATGAGGAAGTGACCAGCCCCCAGTATTAGATACAACCTTCAGTTAGTAATGTCGGTGGGTTTTTCTTCATGTTTCCCGTTTCGCCAGCCTGCTGCAAATTCA
>JGI24739J22299_10000079_pt1 | contig 27300 bp, 21 predicted proteins | sample KBSCornC5_FD_22299 | JGI IMG/M metagenome (IMG submission 22299)
GCCATACAAATAAAGTTAACACAGGGCATTCTAATAAATAACCCGTTCGGGGCCACCCAGCAAATCAATTGATATGGAAAATACACTTACATCGCAGGAAGAATATATTGAGCGGTTTATCGCAGGGAATACACTATTTCATAAAGGATATACCAATAATTACAGCATCGAACTTGTAAGTGCGTTGATAGATTTGCCGCAGCTTAAAAAACAACGGATAGATGGCCTGGAGCTGCTCAATAATGCCAGCTATAATTTGTGTGATTTTTGTATCAAATGCCTCTCAGCAATCAAGGCATCCGGAATGCTTTCAGGGGCACGGGCTGTTGAGATCAACACAGTACTAAAAAACTGGAAGTACCTGATCGAGGGGGGGAATTCATTTGCTACCTACGATTACGCAGCGGAAATAACCCGATCCATTAAAACATTCGGATATCCTTTTCTCGAAAAACTTCAATCGGCTGAATTTGAGCATATTCCTGCCGCATTTACAGCGATATCTGGAAAGTTCAAATATTTCGTCAGGGTAAGCTGTTTTTTACAGCCGTTTTTTTTCGAAGAGGCATTCTCTATCGCGCTAAATATTCTGGAGAACAACATTTCGATTTACGCAGCGGTCGAGAGGATAGAGGTAGCTAAAAAAGACTTTCCACTGAGCATCGATAACGGTGAACCGTTTCCAATCTTTAGTATAATTTTTGACTATAACAAAGTACCGGGCCCCGACGATGGCATAATCAAGCATTTCATCGCACTTTATAATCAAAAAACTCAGCATTTAGGATCCGGCCTTACCACCGAATACCCGTATTCAAAAAATGTAGGGGAGGGGCTGACATTGTCCCAGGGGTTCAAAAACTATAAAAAGTACTTGAAATTAATAGACGAACTGGATCATGTGTATGACGGGTCAGACAATTATGCTTTTTCGTTAACGCTCAATAAGAAATCCAATGATTAAAATCGCGATAATAGACGAAGGCGTTGATGCTGGCCATACACGTTTGCTCGATAGTAAAGTTATTGGCTATACTATCAAAGAGAGCGACGGGAATTTATATAGCCTGGGTACAGATCCGCATATGGATGCGACGGGCCATGGAACTGCTATAGCGTCGATCATTCATAAGATAGTGCCTGAAGCCGAACTTCATAGTGTCAGGCTATTTGCTGCCGGAGGAAAGATCAGCGAACAGCTTTTAACAGAAGGTATCAAGCATTGTCTTAACATTGAGGGGCTAAGGGTGGTCAATATCAGCATGGGAATAGCCGTAAGCACTCCGTCCTCCGCTTTATTCAATGCCTGCAGAACGCTTTCTGAATCAGGGGTTCTTATCGTTGCTTCATCTCATAATTTTCCGCACGTGGAGTGCTTTCCTGCCCATTTTCCTTTTGTGTATTCGGTAGGCTGCGGACTTGTCAAAAACAAAAATGAGTACAGTTATAATGAGAACAAAAAAACCAAGGTGTTAGCGAAAGGTGGCCTGCAAAGGATTGCCTGGGCTGATAACGGCTACAAGATATCGTCGGGAACCAGTTACGCTACAGCTCATTTTACCGGAATCCTATCTCGTTTGATTATAGACAATGGCCCAAAAAACGAGCAAGAATTAAAGGCGCTGATCATTAGTAACAGTTCAAAAGATCTCGCGGAATTTATTTATATCTCTAAAAATTATGATATCATCAGTTCAGGAACAAGACAGCTGAACCAGGCAGAGCAGGATGTTTTGGGCAGGAATTTGTTTACACCCGCTAAGATTGATTTTGCTGAAAAAATAGCTGTATTCCCCTCTTCTGAAAAGGAGATCAGAACGATAATCGAGTTTAGGAACCAGATCCGCGGAGAATTGGTCTTGTCTATCGATTATCCCAGAAGTATCTCATCAACCACTGGCAAAACCAGCGCTTCAGCATCGGTTTTTTTGGCTATTAATAGGGAGCCGGGAAAAGAGGAACTCGATTTGTTCGATACTATCGTGATCGGCTATTTCCTTGATATTCCGGTAGAGTCAAATATTATTTTCGGGAACAGGTTATTGAAAAGCTGCATACTGAGTAACAAAAACTTCATCGTTTTTGATAATGATGTATTCGATCACCTGAACCGGCTTGTAAAAGAAATATATCCAGAATATGCCGGCAAAATTCACTTTACCTCCGTCAGGAAAGCAGTAGTTGATGATATAAAAAATTTCCGTCACTTGCCTAAGATCCAGACTTCAGTATTGGCTTGTGTGGGTACGGGGAGTAAACAGGGTAAGTTCACTAACCAAATGAGGGTAAAGGAAATATTATCAGCGCAGGGGTATCGTGTTTCCCAGCTTTCTACTGAACCCCAGGGCGCAGTAGTCGGTTCGGCCTTTACCTTTCCATTCGGGCATAACGCGAACGTTGAAATCAAGTTCAGAGACTGGACAAGTAACATAGAAACGATATTGAGAGGGATCCAGCACTATAATAAGCCCGACCTGATCATCACGGGTATCCAGGGGGGGATTTTGCCCAGGGCTTTCAATATGGATACCTCTAAAGCGGGTTCGATCCTAACACCGATACAATATTTATTGGGGGTGCGCCCCGACGCTATTATTTGCACTATCCACCCTACAGATACTGTTGAACTGGTACAGCAAACCATTCAAACCGTGAAAAACTATTGTAACAGCACTTGCTTGTTTTGTACGATGAGCCCGGTATACAATGAGCTCAAGAATATCAATAACATGTGGGTAAAGAATTCGCGTGTGTTGGAAAAAGATGAGATGAGGGCTATCATGGATGATTTTTCTGTCAAATTAGGGACCCCTGTTTTTGATATCATGGATTTGGAGAATGATGAAAAGATATTGAAATGTATAACAAACTTTTTCTCATGAAAAATAAAACATAATCAGATAAAGCAATATGAAGATGTATCAAAACTTCGTCCGTCATGAGCATGTTGGAGAGGCCGATGTTCATACTGCGGACCTATCAGCACCATTTAAACTGAAAGGTTATATGGAAAAGTGGCCAGCTTTTAAATTATGGGACAGCTCATTTTTGAAAAAGGAATTTGGCCAGGTGGTGTTGAACGCAAGCAAACACTCCAATAAGGACTCCATTTCCCGTACCTTCTTGTTAGAAGATTATTTGCAGTATATGAATAAGACACGGGCTGCCAACCCCTATTATTTAAAGGACTGTAAATTTCATCTCGGAACGAAAATGGAATCGCACTATACTGCCCCCGATATTTTTAATTGTTGGTATAAAATGATTCCTGCAAATCAGCGAAAAACGACTTTGTCCTGGTTGTATATCGGAGCGAAAGGTACTTTTTCCCGGCTGCACCTCGATATCTGGAATACAAGTGCTTGGAACGCTGTGATCTCCGGGGCCAAGCTATGGCTTTTTTACCCGCCCGACAACCGGCAATATTTATATAACGGGGCGGTAAACCCCTTTTTTCCCGACCTGGACAAATTTCCGGGCTTTGCAAATGCCCGACCACTTGTGGCCCTGCAGCGTCCAGGTGAAATTATTTACACGCCAAGTAATTGGTGGCACGCGGTCTATAATCTTGAAAAAGGCTTGTCGCTAACCGAAAACTTTATAAATGATTCAAACTACACTGAGGTGCTCGAATACTTTAAGGAAAAAAGCCCTAAAAGCTATCAGAGCCTCTTAGAATTGATCAACCTAAATAAAACTACCGCATCATATGAATGATCAAATCCATTTAACCGATACCGAAATCAAAAATAAACTACTGGTCATCGTTGATCAGCTGATCAACGCTCAACCTGAATTGCATAATTCAGATACAATGCTGATCGATGATAAGCTTAATGTGTTAATCAGCGAATCCAGCCAGGCCCTTGTATTCATTACAACAATTGAAGATGAATTTGATGTTGAACTGGATGATGACGACATCGATCTGGAGTTTTTTACAGATGTAAATGTCATGACGGCCAGGATAAAACGGAATTTACAGGATCAGTGAAATTAAAATATGCTAAAAATTACATCGGGGGTTGATATTGTTCATATAGCTGAAATCAAAGGCAATATCGAAAAGCATGGTGAGCGTTATTTAAAACGGGCTTTTAGCCCGCGAGAAATAGCTTATTGCGATTCTAAACCTAACAGGTACCAACATTATGCAGTTAGGATCGCGGCAAAGGAGGCTGTCATGAAGGCCGTCAAAACAGGTTGGAACAATGGTGTACAATGGAAAAATATTGAAATAGTAAAAAACAGGGACGGGGCGCCGGCATTGAGTTTTTCTGGGAAGATAAAAGATATTTTGGATGAATCAGGTTTCAACAATCATGATATATCCTTATCTCATAACCAGGAATATGCCGTGGCCTTCGCAATATTTTATCAGGAAATGATAACCGGTATCGCAGCAGATACGGCCGCTTCCTTACTGAAATGATAACCGTTGAAAAGTGTTTTTCCAAGGGCTTCAGTTTAGGGAGCCGGAAACGCTGAGGTGTTTATGCAGGCCTAAAATACTGTGATAATTTGTTTTAGATATAGATAACGGAGTGCTGTGCATGGACATTAAATCATCAATGCACTCCTTACCAAAGCTTTAAATGGGCCGGGCTAAAGCCCGGTATGACCGATAAAAAATTGACCTGATATATGGAATTTAAAACCATCACTATTGAACAGCGGCCAATGTATGTGATTGATAACGCTGTTACGGAAGAAGAGGTTCATGATTTTTATAACCTTGTTACTAATCTGTCATTTACACGAACGGAAAGGGATAACCGCGGAGATGCACATTGTATCTTTAATGCCGAATTCATTCCAGAGAAGGTTGAAACCTCGCTTAGGGTAGGAGTTGTTGCAAGGCAGCTGCTCCAAAAGTTCTTCCCGGACAGCGAGTACCTGTTACAACGCTCCTATATTAATATGAGCCATTACGGAGATATGGCTTACCCGCATAGAGATTGCGCTTTAAGTGCTAAGGATGTTACGGTATTATACTATGCCAATAAAGACTGGGACTATCGCTGGGGCGGGGAAACAATTTTTTACGAAAACCATGAGTCGGAAAATATAGTAATGCCAAAACCCGGGAGGTTTTTAATATTTCCAGGTTTTATTGAACATAAAGGCGCTGTACCTACCCGCGAGTGTGTCAGTTCCAGGTTCACCTTTGCCTTTAAGTATAAAGAAAGACAATGAAAACGGTCAGGAGAAAAAGTCTTAATTAATTGGAGCCCCCGGCAGGCCGCGGATTGGATATAAACAGGAATGAAAATGAAGAGCAGGAAGTCTTTAAAGCTTATAAACAGATACCTTAAATATTTCAGGCCGTATATTTTTGATATTTTCTTATTGATAGTGTTGATGATTATTTCAAGCGCGGGTTCACTGGCTACACCGTACGTCCTGAAAATCATCATTGACCAAATCTTCCCCCAAGGCGATTTTACCCAGCTAATTACGATACTCCTGGTACTGGTACTGGTTTACATATTAAGGATCGTATGCAATCTATGGACTGATATCCTGGATAACAAGATCAGTCAGAATGTAGTAGGCAAGATCAGGATCGATATGTTAAATTCCTTGTTTTTAAAGGATATTGGTTTCTTTAAAAATGTCAATACGGGTGACGTGCTTTTTACCATAATTGACGATGTAAGAAATATACAAACAACATTATCTTCTTTAATATTGAGTTTGTTGAACGATGTGTTCGTAGTTATCGGTATCATCGTCATGCTTTCGGTTCTGAACTTCAAACTCACGCTGATCAGTTTGGTCATCATCCCGATGATCCTGTATAGCATCAGGAGATTTGCACCTTTGATCCAAAAACATTTTAAGGAGGTTCAGGAATCGGAAGGTTTATTGAATAATTTTTTTCTGCAATGCTTTAGAAACATAAGGGTCATAAAGAGCTATGAAGCTTTCAGTTTCGAAAACAAGAAGCTGTTCAATATTAATTCGCAGATATACAGCAGTAATAAAAGCAGCACTTTTTTCAGTTCAATAAATGGTAGTATAGTCACTTTTTTTATCGCCATAGGACCTATCCTGGTTTTGATAATTGGCGGGAAAAGTGTTTTTGCCGGAGCATTGACACTGGGCGCATTAATTGCTTTTATCCAGTATATCAACAGGCTTTATTCGCCGGCAATAAATATCATGAGAACCTATAACCAGATCAATAAGGCAATTATTTCAATGGAAAGGGTGTTGCCTTATCTTCCGATTGATCAAACAGAAGCTGCGGTTCTCCATAAAGCAGTTCTTGCTGAAGACAGAATAGCTTTTGATAAATTGATTTTCGAGAACGTATCCTACCGCATTGATGAAGAAGAAATCGTGTCAGGCCTAAATGCCGAATTCAAAAAGGGGCATATCTACGGGATAATTGGCCCAAGCGGTTCAGGGAAAAGTACAATAATTAATTTGATCTGTGGTTTCCTGTCCCCCTCTGAGGGAATGATAAAAGTCGATGATTCTGTATGTATCAGCCAGATAAAGAATTGGACATCCAATCTCGGATTAATCGAAAAGGAAAACCAGTTGTTTAGCGATACTATTATTTCCAACCTGAAATACGGCAGTGATGATGCCAGTGAAGCGGATGTGGTCAAGGCGGTTGAGCATGCCATGTTTAAAGAGGTTCTTGATCACCGCATCGTTAATTATGATTCTGTGATCACCGACACCGGCTCAACATTATCAGACGGTCAAAAACAGCGTATTTCTATCGCCAGAGCTTTAGTCAAGGCTCCACAGATCATTATTTTCGATGAAGCCACCGCTTCGCTTGACCCAAGCCTCGAGCGTTCGATCATTAACAATTTAAAAAAGCATTACACGGATTCGATCGTCATCATCATCACGCACCGGGTTTCGTCCCTCCAGTCCTTTGACTTCGTTTATGCCATCGAAAAAGGAACGTTTGCTAAGGAAGGTTTACCGGTTTTATTTACCAATAATTAACACTTTATGGAGAATTTACACGATAAGCGGGACATGGATATGCTCAAGCAGCTGGCAAGCCGCAAGAGCGCGCTTGGTACCCATGATCAGATAAAAAAAGTTTTAGTTGTTTGCGGCCTTTGTGATCTGATCACACAATGTAATGTGGATATCCAGATGATCACACAATTGTACATCCCTATCTATATATTCTCCCAGGTTAAAACAAATGTCACTAAGGTAACCGTATTGGATGAAATAATGACTGATTATGATACCTTATGGAAAAGCAATAGTGAACCTATCAGTTTTATTAATCCGTACCTCTCTAAAAATACTTTAGAAAATATTGATCTTCTGAGTTATGATCTGATCATTTTTTACCATAAATACGAGCATCAGCTACTATTGAAACTGGCTGCCGAGCTTGACGTAAAGAGCCGGCTCAGAGATGATGAGCTCCCGGTATTTGCATCTATGAAAGATACAAACGAAAAGAACCGGCAAAGCGTATTTACAGACCTGAACACTTTTATAAACACCATAGGGTTTGACGCGGCGGAAAAAGAGAGAATAAAGAAATTTAAAGAAACTCTTTTTTCAAACTATTTAGGGTTTAACACTTTACAACAGGAAGCGCTGTACCAGAACTTAATTCAAACGATCGTTGATTTAAATACGGCGCGCTCCGGCGGAAATTTTAAACGTATCCTCCTGATCGACGATCAAAAGCGCAAGTTTTACATTGGTGATACCTACTTCTGGCTTCAAAATATCAGAAAAAATATACTCAGCGCTTATCCGGATGCCACGATAACCGTGAACTGCCGCAGTCAGGAAAAAATAGAAAAGATCACGAATATTTTCAGCGATGATTTCGATGCAAGGATAAATATAATCAACAGTTCATTCGAGGAATTACCTTTTCATGATTTTGACCTGGTGTTGTGTGAAAACGATTCAGTCATCTATTTATTATTCTATATCGTTTCCCATAAGAACCATTTTTTCAATCAGGTAAGTTTATACAGTTACGTTAACACGTTTATCAAACAAGTTAGCGAGTTTTCTGCGCTGAACTATAAATATTTATACGATAAACGTATTGCCGGAGTGGACCCTATTGCCCTGATGCTTCAAAATAAGCGAGATGCTGAAATAATGCTCAGGGAGGTTGAAAAAAATTGGGCGGCCGCCTGGCTTGCTGAAAAAGGCCTGAGAACCGGCGAATGCCTGAATGTACTGGTTTTCAATTCCTCGGCCGGGACAAAGATGCTCACAGAAGCCATGGCAACCGAACTGATCCGCATCGTTGCTTCCCAGGAAAATAATAAAGTATTGTTATTTGATGAGGATAAACAAAACCTGTCACAAAAATTAAGGTCAGAACTTCAGGAAAATATTTGGAAAAAAGTTATTGTTTTCGAAGGCCGTGGCTTAAGACAGGCCATGAGTATGATCGCACATCCCCAGGTGAAATTGGTCATGGGCCCCTGCACAGGCGTTATGCACCTTGCCAATGGTGTTTATCAACATAAGCTTAATCAAAAGGAGATCAAAAAGTCTCTATTACCAGACCTGATCGTTTATACAGGAAACTGGAAAGAGTTGCAGCGGTACTACCATCCCAAGCATTGGTGGACCGGGACATTGATCAGGTGCATTGTTTACTCAAAATCAAAGGATGTAGCGGAGGGTGAGTTCAGGGACTTGGCATTGTTTGATGACGGGATCGAATCTTACTGTGAACAGAGCCTGCCGCTTCAACAAATAACGCCGGGCGTTTTTACAGCATATTTTAAAAAGAAAGTATCCCGCCAGCCACTAACCCCGGCAGGATCCAGCAACCAGGGTATTTGATCTTATTGCGCAAATAATATTAAACTAATCAAGTAATACTATGAATCCTAATTTTGCATCATCGGCAATCCGTATTTTTTCTGCTGCGATAAACGATTATCATAGCGAAACAAACCCTCAAAAAATAAACCTGAGTGACCGGTACAGGCACACAAACTTGGAACAATTACTTTACGATAAATGTTGGACAGATTTGGTGCAATGGCATAAGGAAGACGATATCAGGCTCCCTGAAATAGAGCCCCAACATGCATTGGAATTAAAAAGGCAGATAGATCAGCTCAATCAAGTCAGAAATGACATAGTTGAGTGTATTGACGAGACCTTCGGAAAGCAATTTGACGGCATTGTGCCTGTAAATTTTGCTGAAATGAATACCGAAAGCCCTGCCTGGGCTGTTGACAGGCTTTGCATTCTTTGTATTAAAGCTTTTCATATGAACGAGCAATTGTTCAGAGAGGACGTTGATACTTTACATATTAACACCTGTAAGAATAAGCTGATCATTTTAAATGAACAAATTGCAGATTTGTCCAAAAGCGTGGATAAACTACTGGCCGATATACAAAAAGGGCTCAAGGTTATGAAGATCTACCGGCAAATGAAAATGTACAACAATCCGGATTTAAACCCTGTGCTATATGGGGCGCAAAAGCCCGCATAAAATACTATTTAAAGTGCTATCGTAAATATTATTTGATATTTATTCAGACTCTGGTTATTTTGAGTGATATATAACCAAGAATAGATCTGATCTTATGTTTACGTTTCACCCGAAAGTTTTTTTACGTGCCCCTCTTTTAAGTTCCGAAAATTATAATGAAACGCGTTTAGTGGAATTACTGAAAATAAGTTTTTTTCAAAGCAGTATTTTTTTAGCGAATTATGAATTCTATGAACACCTGAAAAAAAAGGATTTTTCTTACGCCTTGCTTTCAGATAAGGAAAAAAAAACGATTTGGAGTTACTATAACAGGATGAGTTTTCGTTCAACACCCTTTGGCGCATTTGCTTCGTTCAGTATACTTAACTGGCAGGACCATGCTGATCAAATTACGCTCCAGGATAAAACGACTTCGAAATTACATCTTTTCGTCGATCACGAGCTAACGTTGAAACTAACGGAAAAACTGCGGCAGGGAACTGGTTATTTCGGAGCCTGGGCGGTTAACCCCACCGTTTACCGCCTCAATAAGGAATTAAGATATATCAGGACAATGCCTGCCGACGGCAATAGCAGGACCTCGTCTCATTTAAGTGCTGTTGAAAATAACAGGGTGATCAGCGCAATCATCAAATTGCTAAGATCAAAACGGCAATCATTCGATGAGTTGATCCTTTATTTGATAGATGAATTTAGTTTTAGCCGTCTGGACGCGGCGGCCTACATTCATATGCTCAGTGAATCTAAGCTAATTCTTTCAGCAATGGAAGGTAGCGTATTAGGGAAAGATTATTTTTTGCAGTTATTGGATTGTGTAAATGAGGGGAACCCCTCAACTATAAAGCAAAGCCGGGAAATACTGGCAGAAATGAGTAGTGTTTCATTCCCTGATCCCCTTACTTTACAAAGTCTCACAGATGGTATTGAAAAAATATTTCCCGGCAAAGAAATGAAGATAGGAAAACGGTTCTTTTATTCGGTGCTGGAACGGACCGCAAGCGGAGGCCTGGACGTCCGCTATCAGCAACAGATCATGGATGTCCTTCCTCTGCTCCAGCGTTTGACTACCGGCAGCAAGCCACCTGCATTGAATACTTTTATCGGGAAATTCAAAACCAAATTTGAAGGCCGGAAAATTCCGTTGCTCCAGGCTTTGGATCCGGACATTGGTATTGACTACGATGGACGGGCATTTTCCTTGAATGAAGATAGCCTTACGGAAAACATTTTTTTTAAACGTAAGGCAGTCGAAGAAGCTTTGATCAATTGGACACCTGTCCACAAGCTTTTGTCGGGCAAATGTCTGAACCTTTATCCCGGCCAGGAGATTTTAATTGCCGACGAAGACCTGAGTATTGATGATCAGGGAAATAACCTGCCCTTGCCACCGTCAATCTCAGTAATGTTTTCGTTAACACCCTGCAATTTGATCCTTGAAGCGATAGGGGGAGTTTCAGCTACCGCTATTACCGGGCGGTTCACTATTTGCAATGCCGATCTGCTCGAAGTTAATAAACAAATAGCCCGGGCCGAACAGGATAACAACCCGGAAGTTGTTTTTGCCGAAGTCAATTGCATTGTTAACTCGCATATTGACAATATAAACAGGCGGGAGCCTGTATACATTTATGAAATACCCGTCAACACCGTTTCTAACCTTGAAACAGCAAATCAGCTGTTATTGTCGGATATGTATTTATCCGTTATCAATGATGAGTTGATCCTGGAATCAAAAAAACTGAAAAAAAGGATCATTCCGAGGATAAGTTCGGCTTATAATTATCAAAGCAACCAGTTGGGGATCTGCCGGCTTTTGGGAGATCTGCAGTATCAAGGTTTACAAACTTCGCTCAAACTGGACTTTGAAAGGGTTTTACCGGATTTGAGTTATTATCCGAGGATACGTTACAAGGATGTAATTATTAGTCTGGCCATGTGGAAGTTATCTGTAGAAGAAATTGTAAGCCTTACAGATAAAAATGATGATGATAATCTTGATGAACTTGCGCGGTTTCTGAAAACCAAGAAAATTCCGGAGAAGCTATCCATCAAACGTTCGGACCAGTTGTTGACATTTGATTTAGGCCATAGGGATGAATCTTTATTTTTTTTAAGATCCATAAAGGGAAACTTTCCGGTGATCATCCAGGAGTATTTGTCTGCGATGCCAGTTGTGATAAACCCAGATAAAAAGGCCCTTGCCCATCAGTTTGTAGCAGCTTTGATCAATAGTAATTCCGTTTACAAGAAGCAGGATCTGACACCGTTCCCCAAAAGCATCCCTGAAAGAGATTTTGTACTGGGTAGTCAGTGGCTTTTTTTAAAAATATACTGCCAGCCCTCTACAAGTAACCTCTTGCTTACTAAATATCTGTTGCCATTTTTAAAAGATATAATAAATAAAGAAGCAGAAACCTGGTTCTTCATCCGCTATACTGATCCTGATTTTCATATTCGCCTGCGTTTATTGGTAAAAGACAAAAAATTTATTTCCGATCTGCTGGTCAGGCTCAGGTCCCGGCTATCGGAGAGTTTAAATTTTAATGTAGTAAGGGATTACAAGGCCGATATGTACAAAAGGGAAATAGAACGATATGGTGCAGATACTATACAGGTGGCCGAGCGTATTTTTCACGCAAGCTCATTATTTATATTGCACTATATCAGGAAGACCCAATTGCCTGGTTTCAGGTACCCATATTATAATTTAGGGCTGATTTCCACACTGCAGATCATCCGGCAGTTTTTCCCTGACATTCAAACGCAGTATGTTTTCGCATGCACTGTTATCAATAATTTTTACACGGAATATGATGATCCTAAGCTATTGAAATATGAAATGGATTTGAAGTTCAGGGAAATCAAAGGGGAAGTATATGATTTATTACGAAAAGAAACTTTTTTGGGGGAGCTAAAGCTTATCAGGTTTAAAAATCTGATGGACAGTGAGATCAATGAATATTTGTCTTCAGGCGAAAAAACAGAAGCAAGAAAGAGCAAGTTTGCTGCCGATATTATCCATATGCACCTCAACCGGCTCTTTGTTTCCAGTCAGCGTGAACAGGAATTCATGGTTTATTTCGTGATCATGAAATACCTGGTCACAGAAATTAATATCCGGAAAGCACCTCTTGATAATTGATTCAGGCGCAAACTTGAATTTACAGTAAAATACAAACGTGTTTTATTTCGATCAAAAAATGAAAACCAAGATCCTTTTGTACAACAACTTTTGGGAAATGGAATGGAACCTTCCTTCCATTTTAGTTCGTGATGGATTCGAGTTAATTAATCAAAGAGCTCATTTTAATGAGGCCGATGTAGTTGTTTTTCATATGCCCAATATGGATAAAGCTGAACTGGAGGCGCTAAAATCCCAAAAAAGAGAAACCCAATTATGGGTGTTCTTTTCTATGGAATGCAACTTACACTATGAATGGCACTCGGAGAAAGCAATAAGGGATCTTTTCGAGATCACAATGACATATAGTAATAAATCAGACATCCCTGTACCTTATTTGTACCCGGGATATGCGAAGCAGGTTTTGAACGCACCTGTTTCAAAACATCATAATGTTAACGCATTTATATCAAGTGGATTTGATAAAAGCGATAGGTTGAGGATACTCAGCGAGCTGATGGGTTTCATCGAAATCGATTCATATGGCAAGCAGTTAAATAATAAGTCCCTTGAGGGAGACCAGGGCCCGTCAACGAAAGCGCAAATAATATCCCAATATAAGTTTACGATCGCATTTGAAAATGCAATTGCCGAAGACTATGTTACCGAAAAATTTTTTGAACCACTAATTGCCGGGTCTGTCCCGGTATATCTCGGGGCGCCCAATATCGATGATTTCGCTCCTGGCGATCATTGTTATGTAAATGTCAGTTCCTTTTCATCTGTAAAGGAACTCGCGCTGCATCTTGTAAACTGCTGTAATGATGATACCCAGTATCAGCAATATTTAAACTGGAAGAATAAGCCACTGAAACAAAGTTTTATGCAGCGCCTCGAACTTGTAAAAAACAGGTTGTTCTTACGTCTCTGTGATTATCTGAATGAACGGTTAAAAGAATAACGTCCCCTGATCATATTACCGCATATATTTTGTCCTTTTTTCGGTAATGCCAAAGAAATGTTGAAGATCTGCCTTATCGTTTTTCCTGCATGCCCCATCCTGTTGTTGGTAACGCCAGAAACGCTGTTGGTGTAAAGTCTTTTATAACCAATATACTAATTATTAATCTTGGAAATAAACGATGACTTGCGCAGCGGGCGTGTTTTTACTGCATGAGCAAAAGTCCTGATGTAATGTGGCGCACCCCATTGCCGAATCGCACTGAAGCGGTTGTAGACAAGCTCCTCATCGCATTTGTGATAATCGAACAAACCGCACATATGGCCTATATAAAAGCAATCACTGACGAAGATCTGATCACTCTCCTTAAAAAGGACAGTAAAGAGGCATTTACAGAAATTTACAGGCGCTATGGTGATAGTTTAACCGGTTTTGCGATGTCGAAACTCCATGATATGGATGAAGCCAGGGATCTTTTACACGATTTTTTTATCAAGTTTTGGGAAAATCGGCGATCGCTTGATGTACACGATAATTTAAAGTCTTATTTATTTCGCGCTGTACGTTACAAAATAGTAGATATTATCAGGCGGAATATTTCAAAAAGGTCCTATGAATCATTGTTGCAGTCATTGGCGGATATGTATGAACCCTCTGTTGAATCGCAGATAGAGGCCGAAGAATTGTCGCTGGCGCTCGTTAAGCTGGTCGACAATTTATCCCCCAGAGTTGGCTTGATTTATAAGCTGAGCAGACACCAGAACCATACGATCAGCGAAATTGCGACGATGTTGAATTTAAGCCAGCAAACTGTGAAAAATCAATTAGGCAGCGCACTAAAATACCTCCGTCAATCAATCAAATATATCAGCCTGATATTGTTGTTACCCTATTTTCTCCTCTAGCTAGAATAATTCTGCAAAAAAAACAAAAATTGTTATAGTACTATCACACGTTTCATCCGACTACTGTGAAAATGCATCAGTATGAGCCGGAACGATATCGCCGAATTATTAACACGCTACCTAGAAGGGCAAACTACGCCGACTGAAAACGAAATGTTGGAGTATTGGCTGGAGCATTATAACCTCAATAATTATTGGAAGCGTCTGGATGAAGCTTCCCGGAAAGAATGGTTGAACTCTTTATTCAGGGATGTTGAAAGCCATATTTTAGCCCCCGAAAGAAACATTAAAAGACCGGGCGCCAGCCCTGTTGTAAGATGGGCGGCTATTGCAGCCGTGTTTCTTGCTTTTCTCGTTTTAACCGCTAAAATGGTTTCGATAAAAAACGGACCGGTAGAACAAACATCAGAAGGGCTTAAAATCCCCCTGACAGGAAATCACAAAGTCGTTCTCCATGACGGAAGCAAAGTTTGGGCTAATTCAGGTGCAACTTTGCGGTACCTCGAAAACTTCAACGTGAAAACCCGGGAGGTTTTTTTAACAGGAGAAGCATACTTTGATGTTCAGCATCAACCATCAAAACCATTTTTGGTACACACCGGTAAGGTTGACGTTACTGTTTTGGGAACTGCATTCAATATAAAATCAGGCGGTGGTTCAAATAAAGTAATAGTAACAGTTGCCAGGGGAAGGGTCAAGGTGAGCGAAGGGAACAAACTCATCGGTTTTCTGAACACTAACGAGCAAGTCATTTTTAACACGGCCAATCATCAATACAGCCAATCCGCTATTAATGCTGCGGAAGTCATAAAGTGGCTGGAAAACGATCTGAATTTTAACGATGTAACATTTGGCCAGGCGGCAATAAAGCTACAGGAAAGGTTCAGGGTCATCATTCGCTTTCAAAATGACAAAATAAAAAGTTCCGTTTTTTCGGGTACTGCCCTACGGGGAAATGATTTAGAAGATATCCTTAAAGTTTTGTGTGCTTTCAACCATGCTTGTTACAAAAAAGAAGCAGATGGAAGCATCCTGATCTTTGAAAACAATATTAAAAATTAAAAATATTAAATAAGTGCAGGGGTAATAATATTTATTACTCAATTTAGAAACAGATTTTTGATCAATCCTCCAAACGTTATGCTATCTATCCTATATAAAAAACAATTAATGCGAAAACAACAACAAAATAGTGTGGCACCCGGAAGTGAATCTTCAGGAGATTTCGCGAAATGGCTATTGATGGCCTTTACTGTTATTGTAATGCTGGTTTTTGCAGATGTACAGCCCCTCCACGCGATGTCTGCAAGGGAAGATAATATTTCTGATACGAAGGTTACCATAGCGCTCAATCACGAGAGTATGGAAGGTGCTTTCAAGAAAATTGAAAGTCAGACCCCGTTTAGATTTTTTTACAGGAAGTCGTACGTTGATCAATTTACCAACCTTAATATGGTCCAAGTTACAACGACTGTAGAGAAACTATTAAATGTGTTGCTTGAAAATACCGCATTGTCTTTCCGTTTGATGGATAAGAATATTTTATTGGAGCCAAAGGATATGCAGGCTTCATATGAAATTTCCGGGCGCCTGGTGGATGTCAAGAATAATCCGGTTGAGTTCGCGACCATCAGTATAAGAAAACGCGACGACACCAAAATAATTCAATCAGCGGTTTCGGCGGCTGACGGAAGCTTCAGGCTTTCGGTTGAAAATAAGGGCGAGTATATTGCCGATATTAAATCAATGGGACTTGACAGTGTATCGATAGCTGTCATTGTCGGTGATAAAACGGCTATCCAGCTCCCGGAAATAACGCTTACTGCCGCTACCAAGGTTTTACAGGAAGTTAGCGTTGTCGCTAAAAAACCAATTATTGAATTGAGAAGCGACCGTTTGGTCTTCAATGTAGGTAATAGTATCAATGGGGTCGGAGAAGATGCGCTGCAAGTCCTCAAGCGGGCTCCGGGCGTTGCAGTATCTAACAACGATATCGTATCCTTAAAAGGAAATTCAGGTGTGCAGATCATGATCAACGGCCGGCCGACGTACCTGGGAGGAGGGGACCTGGCCAGTGTCTTGAAAAATATCCCCGCAGCTAATATCGATCAAATTGAAATCATAAGTAATCCTTCCGCTAAGTTTGACGCTGCCGGAACTGCCGGGATCATTAATATCAAATTGAAAAAGAACAAGAACTTTGGCTTTAATGGCTCTTTAAACCTGAACGGGACCCAAGGCTACACCTCTAAATTTAATGGAGGGATAGACGGGAATTACCGATCTGAGAAGTTCAATGTTTATGGAAGTTATGGCTATGACGACGGCGTATATAAAACCAAGACCTCTATCCTTAGAAGCCAGGAAGTAAACGGCACCCAGGCAACATTTAATCAGCGCTCTGATGAATTCGACGGAAACAAAAACCATTCTTATAAAGCAGGAGTGGATTATTTTATCGATAACAAAAATACGTTAGGTTTCCTTTTTAATGGTTCCAATGGCCGTAATAATGATAATATTTCTGGCAACACGATTATTTCTGACGGTCCGGGAAACATTGATTCCATATTAACCGCTAAAAACAACAGGCTGATCAAAAGGAATAACTACAACTATAACCTCAATTATCAATACACCGATACAAGCGGTAGAACCTTGACCAGCAACTTTAACTATATTTTGCTTGATAGAAAAGAACTCAGTTCCCAGCCTAACCAATACACGGATGCTGCCGGTAATCCCCTGTCCGACCCTTTGATATATTTCATCAACGCGCCAACTAAAATCAATGTCTATGCCGCCAATATAGATTATGAGCAAAAACTGTTTAAAGGGACATTCGGAACAGGCGCAAAGTTTAGCGCCGTTGACTCTAAAAATGATTTCAACAGCTATAACGTAATTAACGGGGAAAATGTGATCAATCCGGAACTCACCAACTTCTTCGATTATAATGAAAAGGTTAGTGCCGCTTATCTCAATTACAATATAACTTTAAAGAAATGGACCTATCAGGCAGGGCTGAGAGGGGAGCAGACATCGTCAGACGGAAGGCTTACTACATTGACCAGCAATGGTAATGAGGTGGTCAAGCGCAGCTATTTTAACCTGTTTCCGACGGCATCCATTGCTTTCAAACAAAATGATCACCATAGCTTTAGTCTGAGCTACAGCAGGAGGATCCAGCGTCCCAATTACCAAAACCTCAACCCTTTTCAAATCCGTATGGATGAGTTGACTTTTTTTCAGGGAAACCCCTTCCTGAAACCTGAGTATTCAAACAGCTTTCAATTGGCTTACGCCTGGCAACAGTATCTGATTGCTTCGGTTGGCTATATGAAAACGACAAACGTAGTTTCTCCGCTGACAGATAGTACGAGCAATAACAGAATCATTTCCAGCTATCAGAACATCGGGGACAACCAAAGTGTGACGTTCAGCCTATCTTCTTCTCTTGATATTAACAGGTGGTGGAGCTTATTTGTCAACACCAATCTATATTATCAGAATTATAAAGGAAGTTTGCCAAACGGAACGGTGAACAACAGTGTAACCACGTTTAGCGCAAACGGTTCATCTACTTTTAAAATCACACCTTCGTTTTCTACAGAGCTGTCATTTTTCTACCGTACCCCGGAGGTTTATGGCGTACTCAAAAACTCCAGCGTTGGGGAAATAGATCTCGGCGCGAAGAAATCCCTGTTCAATGACAGGGCAAGTCTCCGGCTTTCATTCAGCGATCTGTTTCATATGCTCAAATTAACGAGCCGGAGTTATTATTCGGGCTTAAGTCTGGTATCCACACAACAGCCCGAATCCCAGGTATTTAAGATCGGGTTCTCCTATAAATTCGGCCGGTCGCAGATAAAAGCCGCAAGGAACAGGTCGAAAGGTGCAGAAGATGAAAGCGGCAGGTTACACTAACCAGGTATTCCCACAAGTTTGATCAGGTATTTTCGCTATTATTTGATCAAACTATTTTAAATATCGATATAGAATCGCGGATTTTAAACACGTGTTCTATTACGAGCTTGTCAAATTAAAATTAACAACTTGCCCAAAAGCATGATTTTGATAAATTTTTTGATTAAGTGAGATTGAATATCTAACTCGATTATTCGATACGCATCATTTTCATATAGTTTGCCTTAAAAACGATGATTTTAGCATCATCGGAATTTCAATAATAAAAAGTTGCCAATAAAATCGACAACTTGCCTAAAAGTGCCCCGGAGAAATTCGAACTCTCGACCCAACAATCTTGAAGTAGAAAACTTTCACTGAGTGATTTGGTCGTTGAAGCACATCTGGGCTCTCATTGCATAAAATAAACTATGAATCAAGCTTTGATTCTAACGCTTGGTGCCACGGCGAGATTCATTATCGTCTTCTCGTTTCGGTGAACTACGACTGAATCGCTTTACAATTGATGAGATAGCTGGGTTAGCCCACTCAGGCAAATCTTTACTCACAAAAATACCTTCGCGGTTCTGTATTCTTAGCAATGATTTTAGTTCGTATAAATTCCCACTGGCATCGATGAATTCAAGGTTGTCGAAACGGTTTGCGAGGTGTTAAAAGTTTTTTAACCCTTCGATATAATTATAATAGATGCTACCTGTGTCGACAAAATGACAGCCTCTTTTTACTCGCGCAGTCACACGGTCCATGGATTGTTTAACGTCAGCCAGGCCAATATAAATTACGCTGGCAACATAGTCGTTTTCCTTAAACCGGGTTACAATATTCATTAGTCCAGCATCTCTTAAATTTGTTTCTACCGTAAAGTCCGTTTTATTTTTCAGTGCTTGTGTTACGCAATCCTGGAAATATTGCTCAACTGCGTAAGAAACGCTTTCGCCTGGGAGGCCGGGGTAAAGTGCTTCAATCTTTACAGCTTCTTTATCCGGGTCAAAGATAGATGCACCGGCAGCGGATAAATCTTTTGAAAAAGCAGATTTACCTGCACCGTTCGGCCCCGCTACGATCAGTAGTTGCGGGTTATTCAAGGTCATAACTAAAGGATTTTAATCAGGTGTGCTGTGCCTTTGTCATCTATTTGTACCTGCTCTTTTCTATCGCGGTACTCATGTATCATGTAACCGGTATCGGGACAAACGGCTTTATCGAAGTAGGTTAGATAACTGTTCCTGTTGAATGTTTCGCGCATAACGGCATCAGCGGTAGGACGAAGACGCTAAGGTATGCGGAGAATTAAAAAGGAGATTGCTGGCCAACAAATATAAGATAAGCTTGAACGACAACGTTGCCTCGGCCAGCGGTCAAAATGCGCTATGCTTGCGTAAACGTACAGCCCAATCGCTAAAGCTACCCTTGCGCTGATTTGACCTTTGCTCGCAACTACCTGCGCTGCTCTTTGGTGGTTTTGAAAGTTCGTATAAGGAGTTGGTGGTAGACATGCCTAAAAACGGTTGGATCATACAACAACTAACACCTTTTAATCAGTGCTGCTGCTAAACAAAACTGAATTTACGGGGCGTGATTATTCACTTGCCGACGTAGGTAACAAATGTTACCGTTTAGCTTTTTAGCCGAACCTACTTTTGTTAAAAAAATAAATTAATGAAAACGATAAGGCGTTTAATCAAAGCGGGCTTGTTCCTCTTTATAGGTTTCTCCGGCTTCCTTTCAGTAGCGCAAGCCCAGGACCTTCACGAAAAGTTGAGCCTGAATGAGGCCATTTCAGCAGCTTTAGCCAACAACAAAACTATCCGCCTGGCCGGTTTAGACGAGCGTATTGCGGAGTCGGATTACAACCAGACCCAGGCGGTCTACCTGCCACAGGCTGATGTCACCTATGCGGCCATGAGCACCAACAATCCGCTTAATGCTTTCGGTTTTAAACTACAGCAACGCAGTATTACCCAAAATGATTTTAATCCTGCCCTTTTAAACCATCCTTCTGCAACGCCGGATTATATGGCACAACTGGAGGTTAAGCAGCCATTGCTTAATATCGATATGCTGTACATGCGGAAGGGAGCCAAAAAGCAAACCCAAGTTTACCAATATAAAACCCAGCGCATTAAGGAATATATTACTTTCGAAACCACTAAAGCATTTTTGCAACTGCAGCTGGCTTACCAGGCAGAGAAAGTTTTGGCGGAAGCAAGCCAGACTGCAAAGTCGGTATATACTTTCACCGACAATCACTTCAAGCAGGGATTGATCCAAAAGTCAGACTTATTGAATGCCCAGGTTCATGTAACGGCAGTTGAAAGTAGCTTGGCAAAAGCCAAAAGCAGCATCCTTAACGCGTCTGATTACCTCAGCTTGTTAATGGGGCAGCCTACCGGAAAAGCTTATAGCCTTGTTGATCAACCGGAAACAAACTTGCCGGCTATAGATAGTACGCAAAAGGTTTTTGCTACCCGTTCTGATTTTATGGCCATGCAAAGAGCCATTGAAGCATCCGGACTGATGATCAAATCCAGCCAGATGAATTACCTGCCTAAACTGAATGCGTTTGGTAGTTTTCAATATAGCGACAGTCGCTTAGCCGGTTTCGGCGCAAATGCGTATTTGGTTGGAATTCAGTTATCGTGGAATATTTTTAACGGGAATAAAACCAAACATGTCATCGCTTCCCAAAAACTAAAACGAGATAAGCTTTCGGTGCAGTTAGCCCAGCAAAAAGACCAGAGCCGAACGGAGCTGGATAAAACTTACCGCGACCTTTCTGATGCCAGCTTTGAAGCGGATCAGGATAAGGCTGCCATAGAACAAGCTACCGAGGCCCTGCGAATATTGCAGAACCGTTACCAGCAAGGACTGGTCAACACCACCGATGTGCTGATTGCCGACACCCAGTTATCCCAATTAAAGTTTTCATTAGCTCAAGCGCAGTTTACTGTCAACGTTACCCGCGCTTACATACAATTATTAACAACTACCACCACCAAATAACCATCAGATATGAACTTACCTATCCATAAAAACAGGGCTTTGCAATTACTAATCGGTATCGGTTTAATGGTCATTAGTTCCTGTTCTTTCAATGAAAAAAAAGACACAGCCACCAGTGCAGATACGGCAATACTGGTTACGGTGAGCCAACCTTTGGCCGATGCAAAACAAGGACTGACTGTAAGCGGGCAGATAGAAGCTGGTCAAACAGCTAATATCAGCACCAGGGTAATGGGCTATATTACAAAGATTGATGTCAAGGTTGGCGACCGCGTTAGTAAAGACCAGCCATTGGCTACAATCAGCAATGACGACATTCTNGCCAAAAGAGCACAANTTGATGCAATGATTGCCGAAGCTAACGCCGGATACCAAAACGCGCAAAAAGATTATGACCGCTTTACCGCATTGTATAAACAACAAAGCGCCTCAGCCAAAGAACTGGACAATATTACACTGCAGTACCATTCGGCCAAAGCGAGATTAGAAGCGGCGAAACAACAACGCCGGGAAGTAAACGCCATGCTGAGCTATACTAACCTGACCGCTCCTTTTGCCGGCACAGTTACTCAGAAAATGGTGGACGCCGGCAGCATGGCCAGCCCTGGGATGCCGCTATTGACCATTGAACAAAGCCGCAGTTACCAGGTAAGGGCCTCCGTGCCGGAAAGTGAGATTAGTTTGATAGAGGAAAATACACCGGTAACAATAAATATCGACGCTATTCATAAATCAATCAAAGGAACAATAGCACAGATCAGTCAGTCTTCAGAGAACAGCGGCGGCCAGTACCTGATCAAAGCAACTATTCCGGATAACGAAAAGAAAGGTTTGTTCGCCGGTATGTACGCCAATGTGACTATCCCGGTTACACAGCCAGTAAAAACCAATGTAAGTGATCAGGTCATGGTGCCGTTAGCTGCCGTTCAGTATAAAGACCAATTAACCGGATTGTATACCATTGGCAGCAACCACACCGCTTTGCTGCGCTGGGTAAGGCTTGGAAGAACGCAGGGTAACCAGGTAGAAGTATTAAGCGGACTGGCTGCGAATGAACCATTCATCGTGAGCGCGGAAGGTAGATTATACAACGGCGTAGCCGTTAAAATAAAATAAGGATATGAAAGACGGATTTGCAGGAAATATAGCGAAGGCATTCATACAATCGAAATTAACCATACTGTTAATGATCGCCTTTTTACTCATCGGCGGTTACAGTACGTTCTTAATTCCGCGCGAGGAAGAACCCCAGATACAGGTGCCGATGGCCGATATATTTATCGGGTATCCCGGCGCGTCACCAAAAGATGTAGAAACGAAAGTTGCCGCTCCGATGGAGAAAATGATCTCGAATATCAAAGGGGTGGAATACGTATATTCTACCTCCATGCAAGGACAAGCGATGGTGATTGTGCAGTTCAATGTCGGCGAAGACGTGGAACGCTCGTTAGTGAAGCTGTACAGCGAACTGATGAAGAACATGGACAAAATGCCGCAGGGCGTTACACTGCCATTGATCAAAACCAGGGCCATTGACGATGTGCCGGTATTGGGTTTAACCCTCTGGAGCGATAAATATGATGATTACCAGCTGAAACAAATGGGCCAGGAACTGGCAAACGAGATCAAAAAGATCAATGATGTATCGGATGTTAACATTATTGGTGGCCGCAACAGGGAGGTAAAAGTATTGCTTGATAAAAACAAGATGGCGGAGAACCATGTGGACTTTTTATCTCTCAGCAAACAGATACAGGGCAGCAATATGCAATTGCCAGGCGGCACCCTGCTTCAAAAAGATACGGCCTTTTCCGTTGAGACCGGAAATTTTCTGGCCTCTTCGGATGATGTAGGCAATTTAGTGGTGGGCATTAACCAGCAACAACCGGTTTACCTGAAATCTATCGCCAAAGTTGAAGAAGGCGCTGAAACACCAAATCAGTACGTGCTATTTGGTTATGGAAAAGCGGATATTAAAAATTTACAAGCCTTTAAATCCAATTACCCGGCCATCACCCTTTCGGTAGCCAAAAAGAAAGGCGCGGATGCGATGAAGTTATCGGAGCAGATCTTAAATAAAGTTGAGCATTTAAAAAGCGGATTGTTGCCAAACGATGTGCACTTAACCGTTACCCGAAATTACGGCGAAAGCGCGTCGGATAAAGTAGGTGAATTATTGCTTCACCTGTTTATCGCCATCATAGTCGTAACGGTGTTTGTGATGCTAGCCATGGGCTGGCGCGGTGGCCTGGTGGTATTTCTGTCAGTACCGGTAACCTTCGCCCTTACGCTGTTCGCTTATTACTTTATGCACTATACGCTTAACCGTATAACACTATTCGCGCTGGTATTTATCACGGGTATAGTGGTGGATGATTCCATTATCATCGCGGAGAACATGCACCGGCACTTTAAGATGAAGAAGCTGCCGCCATTGCAGGCCGCGATCTATGCCATTAACGAAGTAGGTAACCCAACTATCCTTGCAACTTTTACCGTTATTGCTGCGGTATTGCCGATGGCGTTCGTATCGGGCATGATGGGGCCTTATATGAGCCCGATGCCGATTGGTGCCTCTATCGCCATGATCTTATCGCTGATCGTCGCTTTAACCTTGACCCCATACCTCGGTTACATCTTTTTGCGCGGGAAAGAAAAGCACGGCATCGCACACGAAGAGAACAAACCCAAGCTAATGGAAGAAACCCGGGTCTATAAAATATACCGCTCTTCTATCCAGCCACTACTGGAAACCCGGTGGAAACGCTGGACATTTATCCTGGGCACTGTGGTGATCCTGTTTGCCTCGCTGTCCATGTTTTACACCAAAGCAGTTGCCGTGAAAATGCTGCCCTTTGATAATAAGAATGAGTTCCAAGTGGTGATCGATATGCCGGAAGGCACTACGCTGGAGAAAACACAGGCAGTAGCAAAGGACATCGGCTCCTACATTTCCGGGCAAGCACTGGTCAGAAATTATGAGACCTATATCGGTACCTCAGCACCGATCAGCTTTAACGGTTTGGTGCGCCATTACGATTTAAGAAGAGGCGACAACGTGGCCGACATACAGGTGAACCTCATGGATAAGAAAGATCGGAGTAGCCAAAGTCACGGTATAGCCAAGGAAATGCGCGGCCCGATACAAGCCATCGCTGCGAAATACCATGCGAATGTGAAGATCGTAGAAGTGCCGCCAGGCCCTCCGGTGCTTTCTACTTTAGTGGCCGAAATTTACGGGCCCGACTATAAGGAACAGATCAAAGTTGCCCGGCAGGTAAAAGACCTGATGAACAAAACCGCCAATGTGGTGGATGTGGACTGGATGGTTGAAGACGACCAGCCCGAATACCATATTGAAGTGAATAAAGAAAAAGCCATGCGTTATGGTATAGCCACCGCACAGATGGCTGCGACGGTTAACGCCGGCTTATCCGGTATGCCGGTAGGTAATGTCGCCCAGCCCGCAGCTTATAACCAAACCGCCATCAAGCTGCAATTGAGCGATGCCGATAAAAGCAGTATAGACGATGTACTAAATTTAAAAGTGATGGGTATGCAGGGGAATGCTGTGCCCATAAAAGATCTGGTTACTGTAATCCGGCAGATCAAGCCGAAAAGCATTTACCGTAAAAACCAGAAAGAAGTGGTTTACGTGCTGGGCGATATGGCAGGTGCCCTGGAAAGTCCCTCATATGCAATCTCCGATGTTTCCGATCATTTAAAAAGCGTGAAAGTTCCTAAAGGCTTCTCGCTGAAAGAGGAATATACCCATCAACCCGATTTGGAAGACAATTACAGCCTGAAATGGGACGGGGAATGGCAGATCACGTTCGAAGTATTTCGGGACCTGGGTATCGCTTTCGCCGTGGTGATCATCATGATCTATATCCTGATCGTAGGCTGGTTCCAGAACTTTACGGTGCCGCTGATAATGCTGGCCGCAATACCACTATCGCTGATCGGGATCGTTTTGGGCCACTGGATGCTGCACGCTTATTTTACAGCGACCTCGATGATCGGTTTCATCGCCCTGGCCGGTGTAATGGTACGTAACTCCATTTTACTGATCGACTTTATCAATATCAGGCTGGATGAAGGCATCCCGCTTAAACAAGCCATCATTGAAGCCGGCGCGGTACGCACCACACCGATCTTATTGACCGCAGGTGCGGTGGCTTTAGGCGCGGTGATCATTCTATTCGACCCGATCTTCCAGGGCTTGGCCATCTCACTGATGGGCGGTACCATCACCTCCACTTTCCTGACATTGATCGTGGTGCCTTTGCTCTACTTTAAAATGATGCGTAAAACAAAACTTAACCCTAAAATTCAAAAACCATGAAAGAAAGAATCGTTCGTGCCGTTGCCGGCACAATAGTTTTAACCAGTATAATACTGGCTTACACTGTAAATATTAACTGGCTTTGGTTAGGCGTATTTGTCGGCGTAAACCTTCTGCAATCCGCATTTACCAGATTCTGCCCGTTGGAGTTGATCCTGAAAGCAGCCGGCGTAAAAAATTGAATTATTTGAAATTTAAACGATAAGGACATGAATTTATTTAAGCAATTATTCGGTGGTTCACCCGCAGTTGACCTAAAAGAACTGATCAAAGAAGGTGCTTTGATCATAGATGTACGCACACCCGCCGAGTTTGCCTGTGGACACGCAAAAGGTTCCGTCAATATCCCACTGGATAAGGTAGCTTCCCAGCAGGCCATGTTCAGGGGCAAAAAGAACATTATTGTTTGTTGTCAAAGCGGGGGCAGAAGCGGGCATGCGAAACTCATACTTGAAAAAAGCGGGTTTACCAATGTGACCAATGGCGGAAGTTGGAATAATGTAGCCCAATACTGTTAACTTAGCAGCATGGACGAACCCATTAATTTTGTTTTTCAGTTTGAACCGGCCCTGATCAAAGAGATCGAGGAGTTTGGCGAGTTACGATCATTCAAAGACGGTGAACTGGTGATGGATTACGGGAAATATATCCGTATGATGCCGCTCGTAGTTAAAGGCACCTTAAAAGTTCTTAAAAAGGATGATAATGGCAATGAGATTTTATTGTATTATCTATCCAGCAGCGAGAGCTGTTCGATGGCTTATAGCTGTTGCCTGGAAGAGAAGAAAAGTGAAGTAAAAGCCATTGCCGAAGGTGACCTGCAAATCATCGCCATCCCCCATAACAAGCTGGATGAGTGGTTGTGTAACTATCCGAGCTGGAAGAATTATATCATGCGGAGTTTTAACGAGCGCTTCTCAGAAATGCTGAAGTCTATAGAAAGTATTGCATTTCATAAACTGGACGACAGGTTGATCGCTTATCTTAAAGAAAAGAAAAGGCTGTCGGGTTCAAGCGTTGTTAAAGCATCCCATTACCAGATCGCTGACGAACTGGCTACATCGAGAGTCGTGATCTCACGCCTGCTTAAGATACTGGAGAATAATGGCAAGATCCTATTATATCGCAACGAGATTAAACTGCTAAATGATTTTGATTCCTGATTGCCTGCAACTAAGCGGGTATCGAATTCTATGTGTTGTTGATGAATAACTAAACTAAGAATTCAAACATAAGCCATAAGGCTACTTTATGGCCACGAATCGGAAAATCCTGAATTGCTGTCTCCGGCAAGAAGCCTTTCGACTCCAATTGTGATTTATCATAACCTGATGGCACCAGGTTCTTTTCTTCAAGATAGATATTCAATTGACCCTTCTCGGAGGAATGAACATCTGTAAGTTCAAAATAGTCTAAAAGGCCTTCTGGTAGGATTAAACGGACGAGGGTTTCGTATGCTGATGACAAGTGGATGCCTGTTGAGTTTTATATCCACAAAGCAAACACTTTTTTTATTCCCCCACAATTTTTCTGCTTGATCCCCTCATGACCCTGTTTATTTGC
>JGI24739J22299_10000083_pt1 | contig 27046 bp, 18 predicted proteins | sample KBSCornC5_FD_22299 | JGI IMG/M metagenome (IMG submission 22299)
TACGTATGGAACTGGAAGTGATGGGAAATACCAACATCCAGGTGGCCACCCGTACAGGCGGCTGGATGCAGATGCCTATCATGGGTATGCCTGAGCCCAAGCCTATGGATTCCAGCATGGTAAAGATCATGCAGCCCCGCCTGGATATGGCCGGAGAGCTGTTTGACTATAAAGCCAAAGGCAAGAAAGTAACACTGGAAGGTAAAGAAACAACTGATGGCGTGGAGGCTTACAAGCTGAAAGTAACGCATCCTGATGGCGCCGAAGTTTACCTGTTTATTGACGCAGGTACCTATTACCTGGACAAAATGCAGGGCCACGTGAAGGCACAGGGACACGACGCAGAATTTGCAGTTTCTTTTGCGGATTACAAGAAGACCAGTAACGGCTATGCTTATCCAGGTTCCGTTTCGCAGGAGCCCGGAGGCACCAAGATCAGCTTCACTAAAATGGAAGTGAATAACCCGGTAGATGACACGCTCTTTCAGATGCCGAAAAAATAAAAAAGGATCCTCAGCGCTGAACGCTTTTCGTATTATACGCAAAGCGTTCAGCGTGAAAGGTTCAGTAGTAGTGCAGTATTCAGTATTGATAACCCCAGGTTACTGCCAGGGCCAGGTCTGTACCTGTCCTCTGATCTCTCCACCCGGATACTTGACGGTATGAATATTAACATACCATTTGCCTGCCAGCATATCAGTTTCCTGGGCTGCCGTTAAGGTAGCTTTACCTGAAACCATTCCATCACCACCGGCGGGGAAGCCGATAAGAGGAACCTGAACGCTCGCATTCACACCAGGCATGGCCGGGCCATGAAAATGTGCGGCCTGCGCTCCACCGGTGAGGAGTGTCCAGACTACCCTATAAGAAAGCAGCCGGTTGGCACTGTTATATGTGCCGCTTAAAACGGCCACTCCCTTGCTGGCATTCGGGGGAACTTCATTGCTGCCGTTGAGCTTTGCGCTCACCGTGTACATTTTTTTGGGGCGTGGATCATCATGTTTTCTACATCCGTTAAATGACCACGAAATAAGAAGAATTGTTGCACAGATCGCCACTGTTTTGGGGCGGAAGGAAAGAATGGTACGCATGACAGTGGATTTTGGTTCTAATATGAAATACGCCAAAAACCGAAAAAGGTTGTCGTTTATGCATACTATTCTTTACCTGAGCGTACTGTACAATGATCTGCGGTTATTTGTACAGGGCTTTCATCGCGACAGTTTCCGCTGTCATTTTATCTACCAGCAGTTGCGGCTCCAGCACTTTTACGTTGGAACCATAGCTTAATAACAGCATTTGCAGTTCATGATTGATCACTACGTTGATGGATATACGGCACTCCTTATCGTTGTCGTTGATCACCTGCTGTGTGGCATGCAGTGGCTGTGATTTAATATACTTGCCCTGGTGCGGGGTGAAAGACAGCACTACGTTCTGCGGTTCTCCTTCCGTTACAGTTACGCCGATAGCATGCTGATAATAACTGGCGTCATCAAAATTCTTCTCGTCAAACTGCTTGTTGGTAGGCCATAATTTCACGATCCTGTCTAGTGCAAAGGTCAGCAGCGTGCCGCCTTTGGCTTTCTGGCTTTTACCGATGAGATAAAAGCGGTGCTGGTATTCACGCAGGTGGTAAGGTTCTACCCAGTGCTCTTTGGGTTCGTTACGGTCAAAGCTCTGGTAGGCGATGCGCAGTACTTCCAGGTTCTTGATCGCGTCTACAATCTCCGGTATATGTTCCGCGCCTTTATACTGTGTAGCCCGGGCAAACTTTATGAGCCCTTTATGCTCTAAGGCCTGCCGGTTCATTTTAAGGCTGGCGGCTATCTTCAGGATGGCATCTTCAAACTGCTGCACAACAGGCAGGCTCCGGAACTGTTCCAGTATCCCGATGGCGATCTCCAGCCCTTGCAGGTCGGCCTCTTCAATAGGTAAATTACCGATAGAGTAGGATTCATCTTCATAGCGATAGGTACCCGTGCTGCGCTCATAAACAATAGGGGCCATGTAGTTAAGGTCCGGGTCCTGGCGCATGTCCTGGATATCTTTCTGGATAGTGCGGGTTGAGATAGATGCATCCATTTTCTCTGATACATAGGCTATCAGCGTTTCCAGGGTAGGCTTGGGGAGGCGCTTGTTACGCAACCGCTCATCTATCCACCGGTAACGGGAAAGTGCATCTTTATTCTTTGGCATGACTAATTTTTAGGGCCTTAAAAATAAGTAATAATGTGCGGAACTGCAGATTTGTGGATCATTTTGTTACTACGCAAATTCCCTGCGTTTTGCCCCGGTAGTTTTGCTATTGTTATAAACACCTGACGATATGAACAAGGTAAATACAGCAACAGCAACCAAATGTGAGGCAATATCCATCAGCCAGATCATACTGGATGAATCCAATTACCTGACCTTCTGGGGTAATATCCGGAAGGAGGATGGCTGGCATCGTTGTGATTTCATTACCAACTACGATGTGCTGAACGACATGCTCCGCTACGGCGGCCATCAGAACGACGGCATCCAGATGAGTATCGTACAGCACCTGGAAGATATGCGCAATATCCCCGAGGTGATAGACCTGGAAGCAGGCCGCGGAGAAGCCGTGGTGTTCGATAACCTTAGTTTCCAGTTCAGCCGTCCCCGCCTGCAGCAGCACGGTAAATGGATAGAGTATACGGAAGGGGAGTGCTACTACATTACCAAAGTAGCGCCGAAGCCAGCCGTAGAAACTGCACAGGAACCGCAGCAGCAGATAGACCAGTGCCTGGCCCTCCTGGGTAAAAGCTACGAGCTGTACCTGGGCTACCTCGAGCTGGAATTTGAAGATGCTGCTGCGCGCCTGGAAGCCAACCTGACAGACGATCTTAAATATACCATGGCATATCATGCATGGAAGCAACAACATTGAGTAACTCCAATAACCCCGATTGAAAAACCCGACTATGCAGCTCCTTTTTACCCTTTACCACATTGTTGCGTTAACCCCGCCATTCCCCTGATCCACAGCTGTTTGTTAACACCTTTCCCTACCCCTCCCGGGGTAGGGAAATTTTTTTCAAAAAACAACCTTAAAGTCTATAATATTTATAGGAAATTATTACATTTGATCTTGTAAAAGCTGGTGGCAATCAGCTGTCAGCTTAAAACAGTTCCTGTAGCTAACTGCCAAAAGCCAACTACCAAAAAAGTAAAAACAATCTACCATGAGCTTAAGACTAGGAGATATAGCGCCTAATTTCCAGGCGAAGACTACCCAGGGAGATATTGACTTTTACGAATACCTCGGAAACGGCTGGGGAGTCCTGTTTTCACACCCGGCAGATTATACGCCCGTGTGTACCACCGAATTGGGCAAAACCGCCCTCCTGAAGGACGAATTTGCCAAACGTAATGTTAAAGTGCTGGCGCTGAGCGTAGACCCGCTGGACAAGCACCTTGGCTGGATCAATGATATCAACGAAACACAGAATTGCGAAGTAACCTTCCCGATCATAGCAGATGAAGACAAGACAGTGGCTAACCTCTATGGTATGATCCACCCGAATGCTTCAGAAACCTTCACCGTAAGGTCTCTGTTCGTAATAGGCCCGGATAAGAAGGTGAAGCTGACTATCACCTATCCTGCTTCTACAGGAAGGAACTTCTTTGAAGTGCTCCGCGTGATAGATTCCCTGCAGCTGACCGCCAATTACAGCGTGGCTACTCCGGCAGACTGGAAGGAGGGAGAAGACGTGATAGTAGTACCGGCAGTGCCTACAGAAGAAATTCCTGCGCGTTTCCCCAAAGGGCATAAGATCATTAAGCCCTACCTGAGGACAACGCCGCAACCGAACAAATAAATAAAGAGATTTGTTATACAAAACTGGACCAGGAAAGTGATGAGATAGCAGCCGGCTTATGATTTCTTGGGATTTTTCAGTACATTAGACTAACATAAGATAAAACTTGTTATTATATAAGATTTTTTAATGGTTGGTTTTTGATTTTTACGAAACGGGGATTTTTCCCCGTTTTTTTTATGTCATCAAAAAAGCAGGGATCACACCTGTGGCCCCTTACTCTTCCGCAGCTGGCTCACTACCGCCTGTATATCCTTGGGCAGCGGCGCTTCCAGCTCATGTACCAAACCATTTTGATCTGTAAAATGCAGTTGCCAGGCATGAAGGGCCAGGCGGCTTAACAGGGGGCGCTCTTCTTCCGTGAATTTTCCCTGCTTGTATTTTTTCTTGATGGCAGAAAGCAGTACCGGTACGGCTTTACCATACAGTTCGTCTACTGCAATGGGATGCCCCAGGTGTTTCATATGTACCCGTATCTGGTGGGTACGCCCGGTATGGATCCGGAGTTTTACCAGACTAAATAGCCCGAATGTCTCCAGCACCTCGTAATCAGTAAGGGCAGGTCTGCCTTTGCGGTTGGTCACCATCTTTCCCTTCTGCACAGGATGTTCCATGATCGGTTCATCTATACTGCCCTGCGGCGGTTCCGGCTGACCGCTTACCAGTCCCAGGTAATATTTCCGGATGTCCCTCGATTCAAAAAGCTGCGAGTAAAAACGGTGGGCGGCCTCATTACGGGCAAACAGGATAACCCCACTGGTATCCTTATCCAGCCGGTGAACGGTGAATATGTTACCGTAGGCCTTTTTCAGTAAGGTCTGCAGGGAAGGTATCTCATTATCATGCCTGTCGGGTATGGTGAGCAGGCCCGCAGGTTTATTTAGTACAATAAAGTCGTCTGTTATCTTGATCAGCCAGTCGTTTACACGCATATGTAGAAAAGTCGTTAGTGGTAAGTCGTTAGTCGTTAGTGATCAAAGCGAATATAATCATATCTATCTCAAATTCAATTACTAACGACTAACGACTGTTGACTAACGACTATTATTTAAAGTGTTTCAATAAAATAACCTCTTTTTCACTCAACAGGCGCCATTTACCCCTGTTCACGTTCTTCTTGGTAAGCCCGGCGTACATTACGCGGTCCAGCTTATCCACGTTATAGCCCAGGTGCTCGAAGATCCGGCGTACAATACGGTTCTTGCCGCTGTGGATCTCTATACCGATCTGGGTTTTGTCTTTGCTGTCCACATAACCCAGGGCATCTACCAGTGCTACGCCATCTTCCAGGGTAACACCGGCCAGTATCTGTTCAAAATCTGCTTTGGTAAGCGCTTTGTCCAGGCTTACGTGGTATATCTTCTTGATGTTGTGCCTGGGATGGGCCAGTTTCTGCGCCAGCTCGCCATCATTGGTCAGCAGCAGGAGCCCGGAAGTGTTNCGGTCCAGGCGCCCAACGGGNAATACCCTTTCGCTGGTGGCGTCTCCGATCAGCTCCATTACGGTTTGTCGTCCTTCCGGATCGTCTGTAGTGGTAATATAGCCTTTGGGTTTATTCAGCAGGATATACACCAGGTTTTTCTGCAGGGAAACGGCTTTGTTGGCCACCTTCACGGCATCTTTGCTGGTCACTTTAAAAGCTGGTTCCAGTACGGGTTTACCGTTCACCGTCACCTTACCTTCCTTGATCAGGTCTACAGCTTTACGGCGGGAGCATAGGCCGCAATGGGCAATGTATTTATTCAGGGGCATGCCTTCGCCTTCAGCAACGGGGGCATTGTGCTTAGGTTTCCGTTCCGGCTTAGCGGCGGGGCTTTCCTGTTCCTGTTTGAATTGTTTACGTTCGGTTTTCCGGGCTTGTTTGTCGGCAAAGCGTTCGTTGGTACGGTCAAAGAACTTCTGCCGGTTAAACCCGCTGGGTGTTTCACGGGCAGGGCGTTTATCTTTCCGGTCGCTGAAATCGCCATGGAAGCTGCTGTTATCGTCGTCGCGCTTCCNNGGACTTTTATTTTCACCATCCCGCTGACTGTTGCGAGCAGGCCGGGCAGGCTTTTCACCATCTTCCCGTTTACGGTCTCCTTTGTCGTTGAGTTTAAAACTACTGCCCTTGCTTTCCTTGAAAGGGGAGAACCCTTTGCTTGCAGCGGGTTTTTGTTTCTTCATCCGTTTGTATTTGAATGTTTTTTATCGAAAGCTCATGATTACCACGATCTTTCCTTTTTGTTGAACATGTTATGGTCTTATCCTTTATTAGCCAGTTGTCCGCAGGCGGCGTCAATGTCTTTACCGCGGCTGCGTCTCAGGCGGGCGTTTACCCGGTTCTTGGCCAGGTAGGCCATGAACTGCTCTGCAACCTCCTCATCGGGTTTCTGGAAACGGGCATTATCGATAGGATTATATTCGATGATGTTGATGAGGTCTGCAGGTACCTGGCGGTAGATCTTGATCAGCTCATCTGCGTCCTTGAGTGAGTCGTTAAAGTCCTTGAACAGGATGTACTCAAAAGAGATCTGGTTCTGGGTGGCCTTATAGAAATAGTTCAGGGCCTCTACCAGCACTTTCAACGAATTGGTATCATTGATGGGCATGATCTCGCTGCGTTTCTTGTCGTTGGCAGCATGTAAAGACAGGGCCAGGTTGAACCGTACCTTGTCATCTCCCAGCTGGCGGATCATCTTGGCCACACCCGCGGTAGATACGGTAATGCGCTTGGGCGACATAGCCAGTCCGTCTTCTGCAGTGATGCGTTCAATAGACTGCAGCACGTTCTTATAGTTGAGCAGGGGCTCACCCATGCCCATATATACGATGTTGGTGAGTTTCTTACCGGAGGCTTCGAGGGACTGCTGGTTCAGCAGCGCCACTTCATCATAGATCTCGTCAAAGTCCAGGTTGCGTTTGCGGTCCATATATCCGGTAGCGCAGAATTTGCAGCTCAGGCTGCAGCCTACCTGGGAAGATACGCAGGCGGTCTGCCGGTTCTCCGTCGGGATCAGCACGCCTTCTACCAGGTGGCCGTCATGCAGACGGAAACGGTTTTTGATAGTGCCGTCATTACTATGCTGGGTATGGTCCACCTTCAGGGCGGGCAGGGTAAAATGCTCTTCCAGTGAGGCGCGCAGCTGTTTGGACAGGTTGGTCATCGCTTCAAAGCTGCCAGCATGCTTCTGCCACAGCCATTCATGCACCTGCTTGGCGCGGAAGGGTTTCTCTCCAATGGTCTTAAAATACTCCTGCAGGGCCGGCAGACTTAAATGCCGGATGTTTTGCTTGTCAGATTTCATCTGAGAAATTGTTTGTCTTTACGTCGTTCACAAATTGTTTACAGGCAGGTAAGGAGCTAAGCCCTTGTTGCCCTGGTAAGCCTCCTACGCCGTTTTGTTCTCGAAAAAGCCAGATGGAACGTGCTGTGTTTTGATCAATCATCGTCCTTATATGAGCAAATGGCTGCCTTACGGCAGTCGGAAAGCAAACGCAAAGGTAGGGAAAAATTGGCAGTTGGCAGCAGGCACTTGGCAGTCACTTAAGTTTCCCTACATTTACACCTCAATTTTGAAAAATGCAAGCTGCTTATATAGTTGACGCAGTGCGCACGCCCATCGGCCGCTATGGCGGGGCGCTCAGCACTATCCGGCCGGATGATATGCTGGCTTTGATGATCCGTTCCCTGGTGGACCGTAACCCGGGTCTCGACCCCCTGGCTATTGAAGATGTGATTGCCGGAGCTACCAACCAGGCCGGTGAAGATAACCGCGATGTGGCCCGTATGGCGGCTCTCCTGGCGGGCCTGCCCGTTACCGTGGCCGGTAATACCGTGAACCGCCTCTGCGCCAGCGGCATGCAGGCCATTATGGATGCTGCCCGGGCTATTATGTGTGGCGAAGGCGACGTTTACCTGGCCGGCGGCGTAGAAAGCATGACCCGGGCGCCTTTTGTAATGCCCAAGTCGGAGGGCCCTTTTGCACGCAAGACCGAAATATACGATAGCACCATTGGCTGGCGCTTTACCAACAAGAAGCTGGCCGCCATGTACCATCCTTATTCCATGGGCGAAACCGCTGAGAACGTGGCCCGCCAATGGAAGGTAAGCCGGGAAGACCAGGACGCTTTCGCCCTGCAAAGCCAGCTGAAATACCGGGCCGCCCTGGAAGCAGGTAAATGGCAGCACGAGATCATCCCCGTGCAGATCACACCCAACAAGGAAGAACAGGTGATTTTCTCCAAAGACGAGCCGCCCCGCGAAACCTCCCTCGAGAAACTGGCTGGCCTCAAACCGGCGTTCCAGAAAGATGGCAGCGTAACGGCCGGTAACTCCTCCGGCATCAATGACGGCGCTTCCATGGTAATGATTGTTTCTGAAAATGCACTGAAACGCTTCGGCCTGAAGCCTTTAGCGCAGATAAAAGCCATGGCCGTAGCGGGAGTAGATCCTTCTATCATGGGCATCGGCCCTGTACCTTCTTCGCAGAAAGCGCTGCAACGGGCAGGCCTGCATACCGGCGACCTTGGACTGATAGAGCTGAACGAAGCTTTTGCCTCCCAGTCTCTCGCCTGTATCCGCGACCTGGAACTGGATCCTGAAAAGATAAATGTGAACGGCGGCTCTATTGCCATCGGCCATCCCCTGGGCTGTAGCGGCGCGCGCATCACCACCACGCTGTTACATGAAATGAGGCGTCAGAACATCCGTTACGGATTGGCGACTATGTGTGTGGGAGTTGGCCAGGGTGCTGCCATTGTGGTAGAAAGAAGCTTTTAGCATAAAAAAAACGAGCGGTCGGTACATCCGGCCGCCCGTTGATGGCAAGCAAAAAAGGGATCACAAACAAATCTGCTTCTCCGTCATCATCTTCCGGAGATTGATTAAGCCATATCTCATACGGCCTAATGCGGTATTGATACTCACTTGCGTGAGGTCTGCAATTTCTTTGAAACTTAGTTCTGCATAGTGCCGGAGGATAATCACTTCCCGCTGCTCTTCCGGCAGCATGTCCAGCATCTTACGAACCCGGTCGTGGCTCTGCCGCGTGATCATCTTATCTTCAGCGCAACAATCGCTGAATCCCAGCATGTTAAAGATATCTTTATCATCGCCGGTCTTGATTACAGGCGTTCGCTTGATCTTCCGGAAATGATCTACGCAAAGATTATGAGCTATACGCATAGCCCAGGGCAAAAACTTTCCCTTTTCCGTATACCGTTCGGCGCGGATAGTATCAATGATCTTTATGAATGTATCCTGAAAAATATCTTCTGCCAGGAAGGGATCCTTAACGAGTAATACGATGGAAGTGAACAGTTTGTCCTTATGCCGGTGTACAAGCTCCTCCAATGCTGAAGTGTGACCCTTTTTGAAGAGGGTGATCAGTTGCTCGTCGCTTAATTTATACGTTATCTGCATAAACATCTACTAATAGTCGGGTTAGTAAATAATACGGACTTAACAGTCTGTAGGTTGCGTTGGTTAAGTAGAGTTTATGCTATAATTTGAAGTTTTTTTGGTTAAAGTTCGATATTGTCCAATAACAGCGTCAATTCCAAGGTATAGTTTACGTCTATTGCAAATATAGGCGAATAGTTTAAATAAACAACATTAGCTAACCTAAAATTGACACGGAAAACCCCGGCTGGGGGAGGGAATCCGTCGTTTTTATAGATAACTTCAACAGTATCAATAGGTATATTTTTTTACTAAGATATTAGGGGTGCTTACTATTTATGGACTTTAAGTGTCAGCCGCGAAGGCTTGCCCCGTGCCGGAAAGCTGATTTTTGGATTTAAAGGCGTACTTTTATCAGTCCATAGCCCCTGATCCGTTATTCTGTACATGCTCCGCAGCATACACGCCATGGATCAGGGTCTGTAGGTTTTCGAAGATGCAATAACCATGGCTACAAAAACAAAGAAATCGGAAGCAATAATTGATGATCAGTCAGTTAGCACACAGGATCATATCTTTATAAAGGGTGCAAGGGTACACAATCTCAAAAACGTAAGCGTAACCATCCCCCGCAGCAAGCTGGTGGTGGTAACCGGGGTCTCGGGCTCCGGCAAGTCTTCACTAACAATGGATACCCTCTATGCCGAAGGACAGCGCCGTTATGCAGAAAGCCTCAGCGCCTATGCCCGCCAGTTCCTGATGCGCATGAATAAGCCCGACGTGGATTATATCAAAGGTATCTGCCCGGCCATTGCCATAGAACAGAAGGTGATCACGCGTACGCCCCGTTCTACCGTGGGGTCTATGACAGAGGTATATGATTACCTGCGCCTGCTTTTTGCCAGGATAGGTAAAACCTATTCTCCTGTCTCCGGCCAGCTGGTAAAGAAACATGAGGTGAGCGATGTGGTGGACTTTATCACCCGCCTGCCCATGGGCGCCAAAGTGCAGATCCTCGTACCATTCCGCCGTCACGCTAAACGCGATATAAAAGAAGAGCTCAACATCCTTATGCAAAAGGGCTTCTCCCGTTTGTATTTTACTGCTAAGGAAGGCAATCAGCTGCTGCGTATCGAAGAGCTGCTGGAACAAAAGAAACCAGCACTGCCCGGAGATGCCTACGTACTTATTGACCGTGTGGTGGTAAAGGTGTTTGAGGAAGATGATAAACACCGTATTGCAGACAGTGTGCAAACCGCTTTCTATGAAAGTGAAGGCGATTGCCTGGTGGAAGTGGACGGCAGCCGTCAGCAGCACTTCTCCAGCCGCTTCGAACTGGATGGATTGCAGTTTGAAGAGCCGGTGCCCAACCTCTTCTCCTTCAATAATCCTTACGGTGCATGCCCCGTGTGCGAAGGCTTTGGCCAGGTACTGGGCATTGATCCCGACCTGGTGATACCGGATAAACGTTTGAGTGTATACGAAAACGCCGTCGCTCCCTGGCGCGGCGAGAAAATGGGAGAATACAAAGAACAGCTGATCAAGGCCTCCCGTAAGATCAACTTCCCGGTGCACAAGCCGATAGCGGATCTCTCGGATGAACAATACAAGCTGCTGTGGACAGGCAACGACCAGTTTTACGGCATCAATGAGTTCTTTAAGATGGTAGAGCAGAACCTGTACAAAGTGCAGTACCGCGTACTACAGGCGCGCTACCGTGGCCGTACCGTATGCCCTGAATGCAACGGTGGAAGGCTACGTAAGGAAGCGCTCTATATCAAGATCGGCGGCAAGAACATTGCAGACCTGGTAGATATGCCGGTTACAGATCTGAAACAATGGTTTGATGACCTGCAGCTCAGCGAGTTTGATCAGCAGGTGGCCAAACGGATCCTCATCGAGGTGCACCACCGTATCAAAACCCTGCTGGATGTTGGTCTGGGCTATCTCACCATGAACCGCGTGGCCAATACCCTGAGTGGTGGGGAAAGCCAGCGTATCCAGCTGACCCGCTCACTGGGCAGTAACCTGACCAATTCTCTCTACATACTGGATGAGCCGAGCATCGGCCTCCATGCCCGTGATACGCACCGACTGATCAACGTGCTCAAAGAGCTGCGTAACCTGGGCAACACCGTAGTGATCGTGGAACACGACGAGCAGGTGATGCAGGAAGCAGACTACATTATAGACATGGGCCCCCTGGCCAGTCACCTGGGCGGTGAAGTGATCTTCGCCGGTAACTATGAAGAGATCCTGAAAGATGGTAAAAGCCTTACCGGTAGATATCTCAGCGGCCAGATGACGATAGAGCCGCCTACCCATGTACGTAAATGGAAAAAAGCCGTTACCATAGAAGGCGCCCGTCAGCACAACCTGAAGAACATCACCGTAGATTTCCCGCTGCAGGTATTGACAGTAGTAAGCGGTGTGAGTGGTTCCGGTAAAACCACGCTGGTAAAGCAGATCCTCTACCCTGCGCTCATGAAGCTGAAAGGCGAGTTTGCAGAAAGAGTAGGACAGCACCGCGCCCTGAAAGGTGCACTGGATGATATCACCCAGGTGGAAATGGTAGACCAGAACCCCATCGGTAAATCATCCCGTTCCAACCCGGTTACTTATATCAAAGCGTACGACGAGATCCGCGACCTGTTTGCCAAACAGCCGCTGAGCAAGATGCGTGGCTTCCTGCCCAAACATTTCTCCTTTAACGTAGACGGCGGCCGTTGCGACGCCTGTAAAGGTGAAGGAGAAGTGATCGTTGAAATGCAGTTCCTGGCAGACGTGCACCTTACCTGCGAAAGCTGCGGTGGTAAACGCTTTAAGGACGAAGTGCTGGAAGTGGCCTACAAAGGCAAGAACATCTTTGATGTGCTGGAAATGGGTGTAGACGAAGCCTTGGAATTCTTCAAGGATGAAAAGGATGTCTGCAACAAGATCCGCCCCTTAAGCGATGTAGGCCTTGGCTACGTAAAACTGGGCCAGAGCAGCGATACCCTGAGCGGTGGTGAAGCGCAGCGTGTAAAGCTGGCTTCCTTCCTGGGCAAAGGCCGTGCACAGGGCCATATCCTCTTCATCTTCGATGAGCCTACCACGGGTTTGCATTTTCATGATATAAAGAAATTACTGGCCTCTTTCAATGCGCTGATAGACCAGGGCCACTCTGTACTTGTGATTGAGCATAATCTTGATGTGATCCGTAGTGCAGACTGGGTGATAGACCTGGGGCCTGAAGGTGGCGCTGGCGGCGGTGAATTGCTGTATGCGGGCGTGCCTACCGGACTGAAAAAGGTAAAGGAAAGTTATACAGGAAAATTCCTCTGATAAAATTGTATGGCCGGGAATCCCCGGCCATACTTGCTTTTGGCTTAGTGTATGATGATCTCTTCTACTGATTTATTTTTTCCATCGCTTACTTCTACAAAATAAATACCGGCCTGTAACCCGCTCACAGAGAGCTGCACACGCGGTTGCGCTCCGTTAAAACGCTGGTGTTTGCGCAGCTTTCCGGCTGCATCATAGATCCTCACATCCCTGATATAGGTTAATGATATATCTGCCTGTTCAGCTGTAAGCTGCAGCGCTTTATCATGCGTTGCGCCTGTAACAGCCTTTTGCAAGGTCACCACCACCTGGTCTGTAGCAGGGTTCGGGTTAANCGTGAACAGATGCACAGGCGAAGCAACAGGCGTATTCACCGGACTGCCGGGGGCCAGCGAGGTGCCGGCCAGCCGGGTATCCGTTGTGGTTACACCCAGGTTGCTTGGGTCCAGCCAGTTACTCAACCGTGTACTGTTGGTGCCGCCGCCTGTCCAGGAAATATCCGTGGAACCATAGAAATCGCGTTTATCGCTGCTGGTGCAGGAAGAAGGGCCTCCATGTAGTTGCCCTCTGATACGGTGGTTCTGGTCAAAAAGAGGAGAGCCGGAGGATCCAGGTTCTGTAACGCCAAGGTCCCAGTTCACCTGCCAGTGATTATTGCCCGGTGCGCCGCCATAGGCAGTTTTAACAGCTGCCTGGTTGTCAAACGTGATCTTCATTACATCCCCGCTGGGGTGATGGATGGCGGTGGTATTGGCAGGGGGAGTGACGCTGCGTGACCATCCTGCATACGTAATGCCCGAACCGGCTGCCGGGGTTTGTTGCAGCTGGAGCAGCGCAAAGTCTGAGGGGGAATAACTGGCCCGCAGGTCGGCATGATTGAATAAGAGCGAGGTGCTGCCATTCTGGTTAGGCATGCAGGTAGGGCTCCAGTAGTGAAAGATGAATTTCCAGTTGGTAACAGATTGTCCGCTTACACAGTGAAAAGCCGTGAGCAGGTAAGGAATGTCAGTATTATTGGCATTGTTCACCAATGCGCCGCTGCACCAGCGGGTATCGTTCGCCAGTAGTAGCAATGCTACAGATCTCCTTTCACCCTCCCAGACATTACCTACCGGGCATAGTACGTTGTTATTACAATTGCCCGCATCGCCAAAATTCTTGTCATAGATATTTTTGTAACCATGCGCAACCTCGTCCGCCTGCAATACAAGGTCCTGCTTTGCGGCGGAGGGCACTTTCAGCTCTATTACCAGGGAGGCGCCTTTCATTACGCTGCTGCCCCAGGTATTGTAGATATTGTTTTCTGCAGCAGTAACAGGGCCTAACACCATATCCCCGGTACTGTTATAGATGTACATGACGCTTCCTTCCGGCAGCCGGAATTTCGAGAAGTTGATACTCATGGAATATGCTTTCCGGGAAGAGATCCGTGCCCGCCAGATGGCCATGTTGCCATCATCGGTCCAGCTGCCGTCTTTCTGCGGGTTAATGTTTACGGGGATAGCAGCGGCAAAGCGGAAGGGCTTATCGCTTCCTTCCTGTTTATCTGCCGCCTGGATAGCTGCCAGGTTAATAGCGGGCAATACCAGCTCCTTTAGGGGCGTGGATACATTGAAAAAGCCGTTGGCGCGTACCTGTGGGGTGTTGTAGGTAGTAACAGGCACCTGGCTTTTAAGCACGTGGAAAATGCTGAGTAAAAGACATAGGAGTAACATTCTTTTCATAAGAAAAGTCAGATTTGAGGTGAGCGAATAGGGTTGATTTTACGGTAGGGTTTTCTTAGTGGTACTTCATAAAATCTGTCTGTATGAAGATAGTTGGGCTCACCTGAAAGAAGATTGCAGTAATTTATCTTAACCTGTCCAGTGATTTGATCAGCTTCTCATCCTTGTAAATGCCTCTTGCGGCCAGGTAAAGGAAGATCAGGATCAGCACCGGTAAAAAGGCGCCCGGCAGGTAGGTAGCGGATACAATGCTTACACCGGAAGCCACCAGGGTGTTGGCATGGTCCTGCACTTTGAAATACTGTAATGCAATAGCGCCGATAGACAGGAGTATATTGACAACAGTAAGCCTGAACTGAAGCTTGCGGTTTTTGTAGAGGAAAATACAGATCAGGGCCAGTAAAACAATGATCATGTATACAACAAATACCAGGTAGCTGGACTGGGCATTGAAATAGCTTTCTGTATTATTGCTTAGTTTGGCCTTCCATAGGTTGAGGAACCAGGTGGCTGTTCCGGCGGCGGCGGCCAGCAGCAGGTAAAGGCTCTGAATGCGTTGTATCATGATATTCGCGAATGTTTAACCGCCGTAAATGTAAGCAATTTTAACAGTATGCTAACTATACCTGCCTCTTTCGTGCTAGTGCCCGTTCCTCCAATACTTTGTATATTGCACCCCCAATTGTCTTTTATATTTACACTATGGCGAAAAAATTGAATAAGCAGGATGCACTGGACTACCACGCGCTGGGCAGGCCGGGGAAGATCGAAGTCATACCTACGAAAAACACCAAAACACAGTGGGATCTGTCACTGGCCTACTCTCCCGGAGTAGCCGAACCTTGCAAGGAAATTCACAGAGATGTAGAGAACGTTTACAAGTATACTGCCAAAAGCAACCTGGTGGCTGTTATCAGTAACGGTACCGCTGTACTGGGCCTGGGCGACATTGGCCCTGAGGCCAGCAAGCCCGTAATGGAAGGTAAAGGGGTGTTGTTCAAGATCTTTGCAGACATTGACGTATTTGATATTGAGCTGAATTGCAGGGACGTAGACGAGTTTGTAAAGGTGGTAAAAGCCCTGGAACCTACTTTTGGCGGCATTAACCTGGAGGACATCAAAAGCCCCGAGTGCTTTGCCATTGAAGAACGCCTGAAAAAAGAGCTGAAAATACCCATCATGCACGACGACCAGCACGGTACCGCCATCATATCCGGCGCCGCTCTGCAGAATGCGCTCGAGCTGGTGAAGAAGAAAATTGAAAAAGTAAAGTTCGTCGTGAATGGCGCTGGCGCCGCCGCCATGGCCTGTGTAAAGCTCTATGTGGCCCTGGGCGCTAAACCGGAGAACTTCATTATGTTCGACAAGAACGGGGTGATCACCAGAGAGCGTACAGACCTTACCGAGATGCACATGCAGTTTGCCACCACTTCCAAGGTGACGGAACTGGCAGCGGCCATGAAAGGCGCCGACGTATTCATTGGCCTCTCCGTAGGCAATGTGGTAACCGCCGAAATGGTAAAGAGCATGGCCAAGAACCCCATCGTTTTTGCCATGGCCAACCCTGACCCGGAGATCGCTTACGAGGTAGCTATCCAGGCCCGTCCGGATATCATCTTCGCCACCGGCCGTTCAGACCATCCTAACCAGGTGAATAACGTACTGGGATTTCCCTACATCTTCCGCGGCGCGCTGGACGTAAGGGCTACCCAGATCAATGAAGCGATGAAGCTGGCTGCCGTACGTGCACTCGCCGAGCTGGCCAAGGAATCCGTGCCCGACATCGTGAACCTGGCTTATAACGAAAAGAACCTTTATTTCAGCCCGAATTATATCATTCCCAAACCTTTAGACCCCCGTCTCTTATCCGAAGTGGCCCCTGCTGTGGCAAAGGCCGCCATGGAAAGCGGGGTGGCGCAAAGGGCCATTACCGACTGGGATGCCTATCGCGATGAGCTGAACCACCGCCTGGGCCTGGATAACCAGCTGTTCCGCGTGATCGGTACCAAAGCCCGTAAAGATCCGCGTAAAGTGGTATTTGCGGAAGCAGACAGCCTGAAAGTGCTGAAAGCCTCCCAGGTAGTACGTGAAGAAGGCATCGCCTATCCCATCCTGCTGGGTAATGAAACCCGTATACGCCGCCTGGCAGACGAGAATGGCATTGAGCTGGAAGATACCGTGATCATCGATCCCAAGAGCGATGAGATGCAGGAAAAACGGCATTACTTCGGTGACCTGTTCTTCCGGAAACGCCAGCGTAAAGGCTTTAACAAGTATGAGGCCGGAAAGATCATGCGCGAGCGTAACTATTTTGGCTGTATGATGGTGGAAACCGGTGAGGCAGACGCCCTGATCTCCGGTCTTACCCGTAAATACCCGGATACTATACGTCCGGCCCTGCATGTGATAGGCATGGAAGAAGGCGCCAAGCGGGTAGCCGGTATGTATATCATCAATACCAAGCGTGGGCCGCTGTTCCTGGCAGATACTACCGTGAACTTCAACCCTACTGCAGAAGAGCTGGCAGAGATCACCATCATGGTGGCCAAAGAAGTAAGGCTGTTCAATATTGTACCGCGTATAGCCATGGTATCTTATTCCAATTTCGGCTCCAGTCCCACACCCGAGGCCCAGCTGGTCAGCAAGGCACGCGAGCTGGTGAAGAAAATGGATCCCACCCTGATCGTGGATGGCGAGATCCAGGCGGCTATGGCCTTTAACCAGGAAATACTGAAAGACAGCTATCCCTTCTCCGAACTGGTAGGCGAAGAAGTGAACACCCTTATCTTCCCCAACCTCAGCGCAGGTAATATTGCCTATAACCTGCTGCAGGAAGTGGCTGGCTTCGACGCCATCGGCCCCATTCTGCTGGGTATGAAGAAACCGGTGCACATCTTACAGCTGGGCAGTACCGTACGTCAGATCGTGAACATGGTGAATATCGCCGTGGTAGATGCGCAGCACAAATGCTGCCGTGATGAGGTAAGCACCGACGGAAAGAAAAAGAAAAAATAATTGCACATTTGCATATCTGCCCATTCGTATATCAGTTATGCAAAGTATCTCCCGAAAAAAAATATTCTTCCCGCTCAATCCGGCCTTCAGAAAATACCTGAAGCTGTATGAGCGGGAATTGAATCTTCCGGTATCTTATGAGGAGCTGCGCTATTTCGAAGGCGGCTTTCCCGTATATGATGCAGACGGAAAAGATACTTTGTGGGAGACCGTGCTCTACCCGCAAAGCATGATCGGCCAGCTGCATGCAGGCCTGAAACGGATCTACTCTTTCCTCAAGGCCGGTGGCGACCAGACAGCAGAAGAGCACCTGCACATTGAGCGGATCGATTACTGTACCTTCGGTAACTCACACCCCTTCCGCATCAAGATCGTCAACAACTACAACGAGGTCTACGATTATTTTTACATTAAGATTGCAGACGCCTCCCGTATCTACGGCCTGGAGCTGGAACATATCCTTTCGCCCTACTGGATGAACTTCCTGGTAGATGGCAACACCCTGGTGGAAGAACATATTGCCGGTGTGCCCGGTGATCAGTTCATCCTGCACTGGATGCACAGGCCCGGCTTCAACCCAAAACGTATAGCCAAGGAGTTTGTAAAGTTCAATGAACGCTGCTTTGTACGCCTGCTGGGTGATATGCGTTCTTACAATTTCGTGTTCGATATCACCCCGGATTTTGACGATGTCCAGTTCCGTATACGCGCCATCGATTTTGACCAGCAGTTCTATGAAGGAAAGCGCACCCTTTATATGCCGCAATACTTCAAAGAGAACCGCGTGTTTGTAGAGCTGGCCATGAAGCATCTCAATGCCGAAGTAGTAAAGCAATACCAGCAGGAAGAAAGGGCCCTGATAGCCCGCCGTATCAAGGTGCAGCGCCACCGCATTAAAGACCTCCGCGATGTGATCATGACAGATTACGTATCCTTTCCCGAAAAAATACGGCAGCTGGGCGAGGAACTGGCCCAGTACTACGAAGACCCCGTATTTGCCAAATGCCGTACCATGGGCGAGATCATAGAAAGAAGCCTGAAACGTTTACTGGTGAAAAGTCTTAAATAAAAGTTATCAGTTAACAGTTGTCGGTTGTCAGTGATCGTAGCGGATTATCTTCGCATTANTCACTGACAACTAGTAACTGATAACTGACAACTATATTTACTATCTTTGACCATCTATGGAATTTAAATTCTTTCACCATTTTGGTACCTATTTGCTGATGCTGAAAGGCATGTTCTCCCGGCCGGAGAACCCTAAAATGTACTGGAAGCAGCTCATGCAGCAGAGCGTGGATATCGGCATCGGTTCACTGGGGATCGTGTTTATCATCTCGCTGTTCATGGGAGGCGTTACTACCCTCCAGACATCCTATCAGCTGGTAAGCCCTATCATTCCTAAGGCTACCATCGCCCAGATAGTAAGGGATACCATCATACTTGAATTTGCGCCCACCCTTACCTCCATCGTACTGGCAGGTGTGGTAGGCTCCAAGATAGCTTCAGAACTGGGAAATATGCGGATCTCTGAACAGATAGACGCGCTGGAGATCATGGGTATCAACACAAAAGGTTACCTCGTACTGCCCAAGATCCTGGGCGCTTTGCTCACCATCCCCTGCCTGGTGATCATCTCCGGTTTCCTCGGTATTTATGGTGGTAAACTGGCCGGAACGGCGGCAGGCATCATTTCTGACGATGAATTCATGCAGGGCCTGCGCCAGGAGCTGAAAGTATATAACATATTCTTTGCCCTCAGCAAATCATATACTTTCGCATTCATCATATCCAGCGTATCTGCCTACTACGGTTATAACGTACAGGGCGGCGCACTGGAAATAGGTAAGGCCAGCACCACCGCCGTGGTGGTAAGTTGTGTGCTCATATTATTCATGGACTATGCGTTGTCGGCAATATTACTCTAAGCGGTTCCGCCGGACTATATCAAACTTATGATCGAGTTAAAAGACATTAAAAAAGGATTTGGCGACAAAGAGGTGTTAAAAGGCGTATCCGCTAGTATGGAAGCCGGAAAGGTGAACCTGATCATCGGTTCCAGCGGTAGCGGTAAAACCGTATTGATGAAGTGTATTGTAGGGCTGATAGAAGTGGATAGCGGCCAGGTGCTGTACAATGAGCATGACTTTACCTCCATGAACGACCAGGAAAAGAAAACCATCCGCCAGGAAATAGGCATGCTCTTCCAGGGTTCCGCACTGTTTGACAGTATGACGGTAGAGCAGAACGTAATGTTCCCCCTCGATATGTTCGGGGTAGGCAGCTATAAGGAAAAGAAGAAACGCGTGATGGAGTGCCTGGACCGTGTCAACCTGACAGAGGCCGCCCGTAAATTCCCGGCAGAGATCAGCGGCGGGATGAAGAAAAGGGTAGGTATCGCCAGAGCTATCGTATTGAATCCCAAGTACCTGTTCTGCGATGAGCCCAATTCCGGCCTCGACCCCCAGACCTCCCTGCTCATCGATAAACTGATCAAAGAGCTCACCTTAGAATACAATATCACCACCGTTATTAATACCCACGACATGAACACCGTAATGGAAAGCGGTGACCATATCATCTACATGTTTGAAGGCCTTAAACAATGGGAAGGCAGTAATGAGGACATCATTTTTGCCAAAGACGAGAAACTGAACGACTTTATTTTTGCCTCAGACTTCCTCCGGGACGCCAAGGAAATGCGCCAGATGGAGATGTTCCGGGATAAAAACTGGCGGGACCGGCTCAAAAAGAACGGCAAGAACGACTAGCTCCGGGTTTGGTATTTGGCATTTGTAGTTATATTTTTGCCCATCAAAACCATTACACAAATAACAGTTTAACTAATAAACCAAGCGCAATGAGTGTTTTACTTAATAAGCATAGCAAGGTCATAGTGCAGGGATTTACCGGTACAGAAGGTACTTTCCATGCTACGCAGATGATAGAGTACGGTACACAGGTAGTAGGAGGGGTAACCCCCGGTAAAGGAGGCTCCACCCACCTGGATCGCCCGGTTTTTAATACAGTAAGCGACGCGGTAAAGGCTACCGGCGCCGATGTATCTATCATTTTTGTGCCCCCTGCGTTTGCCGCAGATGCTATTATGGAAGCCACCGAGGCTGGCATTGCGCTGATAGTATGTATCACCGAAGGTATTCCCGTTCAGGACATGGTAAGGGCCAAAAGCTACCTGCAGGGAAGGAATAGCCGCCTGATCGGGCCTAACTGCCCCGGCGTGATCACCGCAGAAGAAGCTAAAGTGGGTATCATGCCCGGTTTCATATTCAAAAAAGGCCGTATCGGTATCGTGTCTAAATCCGGTACCCTGACTTACGAAGCGGCAGACCAGGTGGTGAAAGCTGGCCTGGGTATCTCTACCGCGATCGGCATCGGTGGCGATCCCATCATCGGTACCCCCACCAAAGAAGCCGTAGAACTGCTGATGAACGATCCCGAAACAGACGGCATCATCATGATCGGTGAGATCGGTGGTAGCATGGAAGCAGAAGCTGCTTACTGGATCAAGGAGAACGGCACCAAGCCCGTAGTTGGCTTTATCGCTGGACAAACCGCTCCTCCCGGCCGTCGTATGGGCCATGCCGGAGCTATCATCGGCGGTGCAGACGATACCGCTGCTGCTAAAATGAAGATCATGACTGAGTGCGGCGTTCACGTAGTGGAAAGCCCCGCCAACATCGGTAAAACAATGGCGGAAGTGCTGAAGAAAGAGCTGGTAAAATAACCGTATTATAGTGAATTGGTATATAACGCCCTCCGGCCTGGCCGGGGGGCTTTTTTATGGCGGCTAGCCCATAAAAGGAGGGGTGCTCTTACGGTTCCTGAGCATCTTCGCAATGATCTCTCCCTTGGAATTTACATCCAGCTTCTTGTACATCCGCTTGATATGGTAACGCACCGTTTCCAGCGAAATATTCAGTTCATCGGCCACCAGCTTGTAACTGCTGCCGTTCACCAGCCGGTTCAGGATCTGTTGTTCCCGGCTGCTGAGCTCTGCCGGGTAATTGTCCTGCTGGCCTATCAGCGTTTGTATGATCTGCAGGGTAATGCCCGGCGATAAGGGAAAACCCTTGCTGAGCAAGGTCATAATGCTCTGCATGATCAGCTCCGTGTTCATCTCCTGCTTCAGGAAATACCCGTGGATGCCCGATTTCAGGTATTTGATCACCAGGTTCAGCTCACTGCAGTCTGAAAGCCCGATCACCCTGATCTCCGGCGGAGGGGCATGCCGCTTGATAAACCTTGCCAGCGAAGCAATGCCGTAAGCATCTATATCAACAAATAATAAGAGCTCGTCCCCAAACAGTTCCCGCATGTCAGGCAATTGCCGCAGTGAAGGAACCAGGATACAGCTTTCCTGCAGATCAGGTAATGTAGTAATAACGCTGGCATGAAAAAGCTTGTCGGCAGTAACGATAACCGGTCGTAAATGCCTGCCGCTGTCAGATTTTGAGGGCCCTTCCAGGGGTTGAGACAAGTTGTGCATACTCAATTAAAAGGGGGTATCAGGAGGTAATGACGCATTCTACATAAGTAAATTTAACTTAATGGCATGAATGAAAAAAAATATTATTGGGTATATTTCCGGAAAATACACCACTTATATGCGCTTGTTAACTGTTTTATTAGCCCTGGTATTCACGGTTTCTTATACATCTGTTATGGCCCAATACAACTATGCAAACGAATGGAAAAAGGTTAGTGACCTGGACGCAAAAGGGCTTCCCCGCTCTGCGATGGAAGCTGTAGACGCTATATACCGCCAGGCCCGCAAGGATAAACAGGAAAGCCAGCAACTGAAAGCGCTGATCTTCCGGATGAAATATACCGAGCAGACCTCCGAGAACGGACGGGCAGGCAGCCTCACGGAGATGGATAAGGAGATCCAGTCCACCCGCGGCGCCCTCCGCGCCATACAACAGAGTATGAAAGGAGAGCTCCTGCTGCAATACCTGCAGCGTAACCGTTACCGCTTATACAATCGCACCACGCTGGAAGGAGATACGACCACCGATCTCAATACCTGGGGGATAGACCGCCTGCACCGGGAAATAACCGCCGCTTACAGCGCTTCGCTGGAAGATGTTGCCACCCTGCAGCAAACGTCCCTGGCCCCCTATGATGATATTATCGAGAAAGGCAATGCACGTGCGCTGCGTCCCACCTTGTATGATCTGCTGGCACATCGCGCCCTGGATTATTTCAAGTCAGGAGAAAGCAGCCTGTCCCAACCCGCCAATCTTTTTGAGCTGGACGATCCGCAGGCCTTTGCGCCTGCCGCCGCTTTTGCCGCGCATTCCTTTAAAACGGCAGACTCCAGCTCCCTGCAATATAAAGCCCTGCTGCTGTTACAGGACCTGCTGCGCTTTCATGCAAAAGGAGAGCGGGCGCCCCTGTTGGATGCAGACCTGGAGCGCATCCGGTACGTATACCAGGTGGCTGTAATGGAAAATAAAGATGAGCTGTATGCAAAAGCGCTGGAGCAAATGCAGCAGGCATACGCACAGCAGCCGGAAGTAACGCAGGTGATGTACCAACTGGCACAGCACTACTATCAGCTGGATCAGCAGAAAGATACTGCTGCCAGCGGCTATGCCGCGCAAGCCGTGGCGCTGTGCAAAAAAGCAATAGAACGCGCACCGGATAGCTATGGCGCTATCAATTGCCGCCAGCTCCTGCAGAGTATAGAGGCAACATCAATAGAGCTGCAGACAGAACTGGTGAACCTGCCGGATAAACCTTTCCGCACACTGGTAAGCTATCGCAACCTGGACAAGATCTACCTGCGTATTGTGCGTATAGACGAAGCTTTTCGCCAGGAGCTGCGTAAAGCCCAGCAGGATTATCGTGATACCACAGACAAATACTGGCGCTTGATCGTTTACAGGAAGGCATTGAAACAGTGGGAACAAACATTGCCCGCCCCCGGCGATTATCGCGAGCACAGCGCAGAAATAAAAGCCGATGCGCTGCCGCTGGGGCAGTACATGATAGTGGCATCCAATACGCCGCATATGTCTTTAAAGAACAGCATGCTGGCCGTACAGTTCATTCATGTGTCACAGATCAGCTATATCAATCGTGTGAATGATTACATCGTACTACACCGTGAAANCGGACAGCCTTTACAAAATGTACAGCTGCGTATATGGGAAACTTTGAGAAGTAACCGTACGGGAATGGAAACAGGTCAGCAGCTGGTGAGCTCTGCTACATCAGATAATAACGGCAGACTAAGTGCAGAGAAAGCGATCAATAACCAATACCGCAATGTAAGGCTGGAATGGGTGCTGGGTAAAGACACGCTCTTCCCTGATAACTTCAAATACCTGTACCGGTATAATGAAGTGGAAGAAAAAGAATCGGAACTCCCCCAGAGTTTCCTGTTCACCGATCGTGCTATCTACCGCCCCGGACAAACCGTTTATTTCAAAGGCATCATCGTTAAAAAGAATAAAGAAAGCAGGGAAAGCACTGCATTGCCCAACTATAAAACTACTGTGCAATTAGTCGATGCTAACGGCGAACAAATAGATACCGTAACAGTCACCACGAATGATTACGGCTCTTACAACGGACGTTTCAAACTGCCCGAAGGCCGCCTCAATGGCTCATTTACGCTGGTAGACAAACGGGCGCCGGGCATGACGGATTTCTCTGTAGAAGAATACAAACGTCCCAAATTCTATGTGGAATTCGATACCGTAAAAGGCAGTTATAGTGTAGGCGATACAGTTACTATGCACGGTAAAGCCCTTGCCTATGCTGGTAACAATATTGACGGCGCTAAAGTAAAATACCGCGTAGTACGGGAAGCACGCTATCCCTACTTCTGGATGTTCAGCTTCAGGCCGGCTCCTTCTATTGCAGGCCGCGAAATAACACATGGTGAATTAGAAACTGCTGCAGACGGCAGCTTCACCATTCGCTTTGCCGCACTGCCAGACAGGACGGTAAAACCTGAACTGAAGCCCATCTTCACCTACCGCGTTTATGCAGATGTAACAGATCTGAATGGCGAAACACGCAGTGGTCAGGAAAAAGTAGCCGCCGCCTATCAACTGCTGGAAGTAAAGGTAGACCTGCCCGAACAGGTGACTACCAAAACCCTGGATCAGCTGAAGATCACTACTGCTAACCTGAACGGTACATTTGAACCCGCCGAAGTAACCATGCAGCTTATCCCGCTGCAACACCCCGGTAGGCTGATTCGTCCCCGTTACTGGAAAGCGCCCGACCAATTCGTGCTTTCTGAAAAGGAATATCACAGCTACTTCCCGCTGGATGTATACAAACAGGAAGACCAGCCGGCACAATGGCAGCGCGGTGCAGCAAGCAGTGAAACAAAGTTCACCACCAGGGAGAATGGTGCTGTTAACTGGACAAAGAAAGCGGATGCGCCAGGTTGGTATGAGCTGGTAGTAAGCGCTAAGGACCGCCTGGGTAATGCGGTGGTACAGAAGAAAGTGTTCAACCGCATAGCGGAAAATGAAAAATCACTTGCCTTCCCAACTTACTTCAGTGTACAATTCGAGGATAGCGCTTATCTGCCGGGTCAGAAAATAGAACCGGTATTGGGCACTACTATAAAGAATCTTTATGTATTGAGAACACTGGAACGCTGGGATGAAAAACCGGAAGATAATTTCATACAGCTCTCCGAGCGTCAGCAGCCTTTTGCGCTTACTTTAACAGAAAAGGACAGAGGTGGGCTGCACCTGAAATACACAACCGTNAGAGATAATCGTGTATTTGAATGGGCAGAAACCATCAAGGTGCCCTGGAGCGATAAAGAGCTGGATGTCACGATCGCTGCTCATCGCGATAAACTGCTGCCCGGAGCAACAGAGAAATGGCAGGTACAGATCAAAGGCGCTAAGAAAGACCAGGTAGCGGCAGAATTTTTAGGTGCTATGTACGATGCTTCCCTGGATGCATTCAGGAAACAGGATTGGTCACTGCCGCCCATTTACCCCAGCTTCGGTGCTGGCCCGCAATGGGAACAGGCAGATAATTTTACCACCAGGCAATCCTTCAATCGCTATCCGCCACAGCCGCCTGTAAAAGATAGCACCATCACCTATGATATGCTGAACTGGTTTGACTGGCTGGAAGGAAACGTATCTTACAAAAAAGACATCAGGATCCGGGGAATGGCAAGTGTGCCCCAAGCTGCCAGGGCTGGTGAAGGCAGAGAGGTGATGGCAATGGCGCCCGCACCCGCTGCCGCTGCGATGGATGATAAAGCCAAGCTGGAAGAGTCTGTGGTGGCACAGGGAGCGGCTGCACCAACACCCGAACCTGCAGCGCCGCCAACCGTCACGCCGCGTAAGAACTTTAACGAAACCGCTTTCTTCTTCCCCGATCTGCATACAGATAAAGACGGCAACATCTCTTTTGAATTCACCGTGCCCGAAGCCTTGACCCGCTGGCGCTTCCTGGGCCTGGCGCACACCAGAGAGATGGCCATGGGTTATACAGAGACCAGCATCGTAACGCAGAAACCTTTAATGGTACAGCCCAATGCCCCGCGCTTTATGCGTGAAGGCGATAACATGCAGTTCAGCGCCAAGATCAGTAACCTGGCAGACAGCACGCTGATAGGTCAGGCCCGCCTGGAACTGCTGGATGCTACTACCATGCAGCCGGTAGATGGCTGGTTCCAGAATCTCTTCCCTGCACAGCATTTCACCGTGCAGAAAGGACAGAGCACGCTGGTTACCTTCCCCATCCAGATCCCTTACAGCTTTAACAGCGCGCTGTTATACCGTGTGGTAGCACAGTCTGGCGCCTTCAGCGATGGTGAAGAGAATGCCTTGCCCGTGCTCACCAACAGTATGCTGGTAACAGAAACACTGCCCCTGGCATTACGCGGAGATGGCACCCGCAAGTTCAGCTTCAATAAACTGCTGCATAGCGATACTTCCGAAACCCTGCGTCAGCACGCCTTAACGGTGGAGTTTACCGGTAATCCAGCCTGGTACGCAGTTCAGGCGTTGCCTTATCTCATGGAGTATCCGCATCAGTGTGCAGAGCAGGTGTTTAACCGTTACTACGCAAACGCACTGGCTTCGCACATGGTAAATGCGCTGCCTGAAATAAAAACCATCTTCGACAAATGGTCAAAGACAGATACCGCTGCCCTGCAAAGCAACCTGCAAAAGAATGAAGAGTTGAAAGCAGTGCTCCTGCAGCAAACGCCCTGGGTACTGGAAGCGAAGAATGAAGCAGAGCAGAAGAAGCGTATCGCGCTCTTGTTCGACCTGCATCGTATGAGCGGAGAGCTGTCTCACGCCCTCGATCAGCTGAAACAAATGCAGCTGCCTTCAGGCGCCTTCCCCTGGTTCAACGGCATGTGGGAAGACCGCTTCATCACGCAATACATTGTAGCGGGTATGGGGCGCCTGCAACAGCTGAAAGCCCTTACACAAGAACAACAGAATGATCTGCAGCAGATGATGAACAAAGCCCTGAATTATCTCGATCTCCGCCTGGATCAGGACTATCATGCACTGCTGAAATCAAAGGCGGATATGAAGAAGCAGCAGATCAGCGGCATCCAGGTGCATTACCTGTACCTGCGCAGCTTCTTTAAAGAAAGACCGGTGACAAGGGAAATACAGCCTGCATATGAATACTACCTCTCCCAGGCCAAAGCATATTGGCTGCAGCAGAACCGCTATGTACAGGCCATGTCTGCCATTGCCCTGTACAAGAATAACGACAAGGCCACGCCT
>JGI24739J22299_10000095_pt1 | contig 25993 bp, 23 predicted proteins | sample KBSCornC5_FD_22299 | JGI IMG/M metagenome (IMG submission 22299)
CCAGACCGCCGTCGTTGGAGGAGAGCACGGTGACCGTAACGGTCGCGCCCTTGCTCACGCCGCCCGCCGAAGCCGTAGCGCCGGTGGACACGCCGCCGCGCTCGAGCTGCTTGATGCCGAGGCTGATGCGCTCCTTCTCAGGATCGATGTCGAGCACCTGCGCCTTGACCATCTCACCCTTGTGATGGAGCGCCAGTGCTTCCTCGCCCGACACGCCCCAGGCGATGTCGGACATGTGCACCATGCCGTCGATCTCGCCATCCAGGCCGATGAACAGGCCGAACTCGGTCGCATTCTTGACTTCGCCCTCGACGGTCGAGCCGACGGGGTGAGCTTCCGCGAACTTCTCCCAAGGATTGGCCTGAGCCTGCTTGAGGCCAAGGCTGATGCGACGCTTCTCTTCGTCGACCTCGAGGATGATGACGTCGACTTCCTGGCTCGTGGAGACGATCTTGCCCGGATGGACGTTCTTCTTGGTCCAGCTCATTTCGGAGACGTGGACCAGGCCCTCGATGCCCGGCTCGAGTTCGACGAACGCACCATATTCGGTGATGTTCGTGACGCGGCCGGTGAACTTGCCGCCGATCGGGTACTTGGCGGCTGCACCTTCCCACGGATCGCTCTCGAGCTGCTTCATGCCGAGGCTGATGCGCTGCGTGTCGCGGTTGATGCGGATGATTTGCACGCGCACCGTGTCNCCGATGTTGATNACCTCGGACGGNTGGTTGACGCGCTTGTAGCTGATGTCGGTGACNTGCAGCAGGCCGTCGATGCCGCCCAGATCAACGAACGCACCATAATCGGTGATGTTCTTGACCACGCCGTCGACGATCTGGCCCTCGGCCAGGCTCTGGATGAGGCCCGTGCGCTGTTCGGCGCGGGTCTCTTCGAGCACGGCGCGGCGCGACACGACGATGTTGCCGCGGCGGCGGTCCATCTTCAGCACCTGGAAAGGCTGCGGAATATCCATCAGCGGACCTACGTCGCGCACCGGACGGATATCGACCTGCGAGCCGGGCAGGAAGGCGACGGCGCCGTTGAGGTCGACCGTGAAGCCGCCCTTCACGCGGCCGAAGATCACGCCATCGACGCGATTGCCGGCGGCGAATTCTTCCTCGAGCTTGTCCCAAGCGGCTTCGCGGCGCGCGCGATCGCGCGACAGCATCGCTTCGCCGGCGGCATTCTCAACGCGGTCGACATAGACTTCGACCTCGTCGCCCACCTTCAGATCGGCCTTCTGGCCGGGCGCGGGCGCGAACTCACGCAGCGGGACGCGACCTTCGGACTTCAGCCCAACGTCGATCACGACCATGTCGTTCTCGATGCCGGTGACGGTGCCCTTGACGACCCGTCCTTCGAAGCCTTCATTTTCGCCGCCGAGCGTGTCGTTCAGAAGCGCCGCGAAATCGTCGCGGGTGGGAAATGCCGTGGTGGCCATAAGCAGTTAGAGCCTTTTCGTCGTTGTTTCCGGCCGTCCGGTTGTCTCCGGAGGTCTTCAGCCGAACCGCCGCCCGTGCCTCATGCGCGAACGGCATCCATTGGGTGAGACATGCGGAGGGGCCAAGCCGCAAAAATGCGAAAAGGGCGCGTCAAAAGCATGGGGTCTCCCAGGCTTTGCGCGCCGTCCTCCGCGAGCATCGCTCGCTGGATACGCCATACATAGCGAAAGCCGGAGCTGCGGGCAAGCGCAGAGCCCCGCCTTTCACTTAAGGGAATGCTGGTCGAAAAGCTGCGTCAGCCCTTGGGCTTGGGTGGGCGCCGATTGCGATCGCCGCCGCCAGGCCGCGGACCGGGGCGTCCCTGCGGCGGGCGCGGTCCGCCGGGTCGACCACCACTCGGCCCCTGCGGGCGTGGACGGATCGGTGGCGGGGAAGGGCGGCCTGGGGAGACGCTATAGCCTTCCTTGAGCAACCGGTTGAACGCCGCGCGCACGGATTCGCCGATGCTCGCCTGCAATTCCTTGGGCAGATCGCCAAAAGTTGTGTTCGGCCCAATCGCCTGGACGTCGCGCAGCATCGCGTTCGGAACGCCCTTGGAGGCGGTCCTTAGGGCCCCGACGGCGTCGATCAGGGAGGAGACGATGATCTCCTGCATCAGGTCAGTGGCGGATTTGGTCATGGCTTCCAGGAGGCTAGGCTGCGATCCCCTTAAGCTGCGGCGGAGACGCGGCCAACTGGAAAGTCGCGGTCCCGGAATTTTGCGGTTCAAGGTGGACGGGAAGGGCCGAATTTGGGAGGCATGATCCAAAAGGGGAGGCGGATATGCGTCGTGCGATACTTCTTCTTGCCATGTTGGGCTTACCTGCGAAGGCCGCCTTCGGCGCCTGCGCCACGGTCTCTGCACCCGCCAATGCACGCGAAGCCGCCTTCGTTCGCCAAACGATCGCGCGCACCCCCGCTTATCTTTCAGACCTTTCCGTTCCGGGCGCTGCGGTGGCGGTCATCGAAAATGGCAGGGTCATTCTGGCGCGGGGCTTCGGCATGGCTGATCTCGCACACGGCGTGCCCGTCACGGCCGGCACGCTGTTCAATATCGGATCGACCTCCAAGTCGATTTCCGCCTGGGGGGCGATGCGGCTGGTGGACGACGGAAAGATCGCGCTCGACGATCCTGTGGACCGGAAGCTGACGCGCTGGCATCTTCCGCCATCATCTTACTCGAATGACGGCGTGACGTTGCGGCGCCTACTGAGCCACACGGCTGGGCTTTCGGTCTCCGGCTATCGCGGCTGGGGCCCAGATGACCTGATCCCGCCGCTCGAACGAGCTTTGTCAGGCGAGGATAATGGTGCGGGTGCCGTGACGCTCGTCGCCGCACCCGGCAGCGGCTGGGCCTACTCCGGCGGCGGCTACACCATGATGCAATTGCTCGTGGAAGAGCTGAGCGGCCGTCATTTCGCGGACTATATGCGCGACGCGGTGCTGCACCCGCTCGGGATGACCGATGCCAGCTTTGCGCTCACGCCGGGCGTCCTCGGCCGGTCGGCACGTGCCTATGATGAGCTCGGTGAGGAAACGCCAACCCCGCGTTTCGCAGAGCTTGCCGCCGCCGGCATGTACGCCACGATCGGGGATATGGCCTGCTATGCGCTCGCGTCGATCGGGAACGAGCAATCGTCGCAGGCGCTGAAGCCAGCCACGCTCGCCCTGATGACCTCGCCCGCGCCAGCGACCGATGGGCGTTGGGGACTGGGCTATGCCATTCAGGCATCCGGTCAGGGTTTCCCCGATGGCGTGGAGCGCGTCGGCCATGATGGCGGCAACCGGGGCTGGCAGAGCTTCTTCTGGGTCAGCCGTACAAAGCGCGACGGTCTGATCGTGCTCACCAATGGTTCGGATGGCTGGAACATATCCAACCAGTTGGTCGCCGACTGGATGGAGTGGAAGACCGGACATCGACTTCCTATCCCACGCTCAATCGCCGCTTCGATCCTGCGCCCGCTTCATAAGGGAGGCGTTGCGGCTGCCTTGGCGCATTACCGGGAGCTCAAGGCGCGTGCGCCGAAGGATTACATCTTCAACCCCGGCGAACTGAACCGGATCGGCTATGCCTTGCTCCGTAAGGGGCGTGTTGAGGATGCGATCCGCATCTGGGAGTTTAACGCGCGCGAATATCCGGACGACTGGAACGTCCATGACAGCTTGGGTGATGGCTATGCGACCGGAGGACCAGCGCGAGCTCAGGATGCTATCGCCAGCTATCGACGTTCTCTCGCACTGAACCCGCAAAACACCCATGCGCGCGAAATGATCGATCGGGTCCAGCGCGGTGACGAAATCCCGATGTAGGGCCGCTAGTTGATCCGCCTGACCGTGATGATCTTGACCGGCTGCCGTAGCGTCTGGCCGATCGTGTCGACGTCCCAGCCGCCCGGGTAAGTCGGCTTGACTAGAATGCGTTTGGCCACTTCCATGCCCGTCAGAACATGACCGAAGGCTGCATAGCCGGCATAGGAGCCGCGCGCATCCAGATCGGGCGCGGGGCCGAGGGTAATGAAGAAATCACCCATCGCCGACCCGACCTCATTGCGTGCCATCGACAAGGTGCCGTTGACGTGGCGCAGGCCGGTCTTGGTGGTGGGCTCATGCTTGATCGGCAGGAAGCTGTTACGGATATTATGGTCGATCCCGCCCTGGACGAGGCCGTTGCCGGGAAAGCTCTTGCTCTTCGCCGCGCGATAGAAGGTCGTGCCATCGAATTTGCGCGCGTCGACATAGCGCAGGAAGTTGGCGGCGGTGATCGGCGCCTTCTTGGTTTCCAATACAGCGGTGATCGTCCCTTCGCTGGTGACGATCGCAACCTTCGGCAGCGGGGCAGGCCGGGCGGCGTGGGCGGCAGATGCGAGCAGAGAAAACGTCAGAACGAATGCGCGGATCATATTATACTCAAAAGATAATCAGTCATTTGCCGACGTAAAGGGCTGTTCGTCCACCAGCTCGATGGCCGCTGCGATCGCTTGCTCGATCGTCATCTCGCTCGTGTCTAGCAGCACGGCATCATCGGCCATGCGCAGTGGTGCTGCGGAGCGATGGGAGTCGCGTTCATCCCGTGCGCGTATGTCGTGCAACACCGCCTCGAGATGGACCTTGAGCCCCATCCGCCTGAGCTCCTCGTAACGCCGCTGGGCGCGGACCTCCGGGGTTGCGGTCACGAACAGCTTCGCATCCGCATGCGGTGCAATCACGGTGCCAATATCGCGCCCGTCCAGTACCGCGCCGCCTTCTTGATCAGCGAAGCGCTGCTGCCGCTCGAGCAGGGCGGCGCGCACCCCCGGATGCGCAGAAACCAGCGACGCGGCTTTGCCCGCAGCTTCCGATTTGAGACCCGGATCATCGAGCGCGCTGCTGAGATGCCGTGCCGCCTCCAGCGCGTCCTGCTCTGACGCCGGATCACCCCCCGATTCCAGCACCGCCATGCCGACCGCGCGATAGAGAAGACCGGTATCGAGAAAGGGCAGGTTAAAATGCTGGGCAAGCGCACGCGCGATCGTGCCCTTGCCCGACGCAGCAGGCCCGTCGACCGCGATGATCATGCCCGAGCCCGCGACACGAGCGCCCTTACCAGGCCAAAAAAGGCGACTGCCGCCCACACGATCTCCAATGCCATCGAGGCGATATTGAAATGGACTGAGAGGCTGACGATCAGCATCGCCGCCCCGGCAAGGTTCAACAGGTTGAACAGCAACAGGTTCATGACTTTCGCCAAATTCGAATAAGCGAAGCCGATCACCAGCACCACGCTGCCCATCATGCCGATAATGTTGGCCATATCCCACGTCATGCGTCGTGCTCGGCGAGCCACGGTCGCAGAATCGCGAGATACGCTTCGGGATTGTCGTTCATCGCAAGATGCGCCGCACCCGGGATCACCTCGAAATGTGCACCCGGAACCGCCCGCGCAAAGGCCGAGACGGTTTCGGGGAGCGCTTCGTCATGCTCGCCCGTCACGAATAAGGATCTGGATCCAACCAGCCGGGAGAGCAGGGGCGTGCCGTCATAATCCTTGAGGGTGCCGCTCGCAGTGAACTCGGCCCGGCCCCACATATATGTGTAGATGTCCTTGCTGAAGCTGCGGGGCAGCGCGGCGCGATAGGCGGCGATTTGCGGTGGCGGATCGAACAAGTGGATGTGGCGGCGATAGAAATATTCGATTGCCCGATCGCACCCGGTATCATCTGCGCCGTCCGGTGCATCGCAGCGGTCGAGCAGCGCGCGTATCTCCTGCGGCATTGCTTCCTTCAGCCGCCTCGCGTCCTCTAACCAGGCGTCTGTCGAGATCAGCGGCGATTGGAGGATCAGGCCAGCGAGCGCCGTTGCGTGCCGGGCGGCATATTCCAGCGCGACGGTGCTGCCCCAACTCGCGCCCAGCACGTGCCAGCGCACGATGCCCAGATAGTCTCGGATCGCCTCCAACTCCTCAACGAAGCGGGGGATGGTCCAGTTGGCGGGTGTGCCGGGGAGGTCCGATCGGCCGCTGTCGAGCTGATCATAGAGAATGACCGCGCGCTCTTCGGCCAGGGCGGTAGCGTTGAGGAAATACCAATGCGCGCTTCCGGGTCCCCCATGCACCAGCACGATCGGCGGGCGTGGTCCAGCGAGGTTGCCGTTGATGCGGATGTAGACGCGCCCGCCGGGCACCGGCACCATTTCTTCACGGTCCGGGCGAAAACGGATGCCTGCCAATTGCGGCGCTTCGGCAAGCTTTGCGTCGCCGACCGCCGGGGCGGTGGCTAGGGTCATGTTACTTCGGCGCCGAGGCTGCGCATCAGATCCGCAAAAATTGGAAAGCTGGTCGCGACTGGCGCCATATCGTCGATTGTCACCGGATCACGCGAGACGAGGCCCGCTACCGCGAAGCTCATCGCTATGCGATGGTCGAGCCGCGCGGCAATGGTCGCGCCGCCGGGCAGATTCTCGCCGCCAGTGCCGTCGATGATCAGCCCATCCTCGGTCTCTTCGACACGCGCGCCGATCGCGCGTAGTCCCTCGGCCATCACTGCAAGCCGATCGCTTTCCTTGACACGCAATTCCTCAAGTCCACGCGTGACCGTGCGCCCCTCGGCAAGCGCGGCAGCCACGAACAGGACGGGAAATTCGTCGATCATGCTCGGCGCGATATCGGGCGGAACCTCAATGCCCTTCAGGCTCGACCCTCGTACGCGCAGGTCTGCAACGGGCTCGCCGCCTACTTCGCGCTGGTCCACGAATTGGATGTCGCCACCCATCATCCGCAGCACTTCGAACAGACCAGCGCGGGTGGGGTTCAGGCCGACATTCTCGACCACCACGTCGGAACCCGGCACGAGTAGGGCGGCAGCGACGGGGAAGGCGGCGGAAGAGGGATCGCCCGGCACCACAATATGCTGTGGCTTCAAGTCGACCTCGCCGCGTACGGAGATGACTCGTGCGCCCTCTTCATCCTGTTCGACCGTCAGATCCGCGCCGAAGCCGCGCAGCATGCGCTCGCTATGATCGCGCGTGGGCACGGGCTCGATCACGCGAGTGACGCCAGGCGTATTGAGGCCGGCCAGCAGAATCGCCGATTTCACCTGTGCCGAGGCGACGGGCAGGCGATAGCCGATCGGCACCGCCGGGCAAATGCCGCGCAGCATGAGCGGCAGTCGACCGCCGGGGCTGGGGGTGAATTCGGCACCCATTTGCGACAGGGGTTCGATCACGCGATTCATCGGCCGCTTGGACAAAGACGCATCGCCTACAAACGTCGCGGTAATTGGGTGGCTCGCAACCAGACCCATGAGCAGGCGGGTCGAGGTGCCCGAATTCCCCATGTCCAGCGCCTGATCTGGCTGGAGCAGACCACCGACGCCAACGCCGTCGATCGTCCAGCGGCCATCGCTTCCGCGGTCGATCGATGCGCCCATCGCGCGCATGGCGGCCGCGGTGGCCAGCACGTCCTCGCCCTCCAGCAGACCTTCGACCGTGCTTGTCCCCACCGCGAGCGCGGACAACATCAGTGAGCGGTGCGAGATGGATTTGTCGCCGGGAACGCGTACGCGGCCGGAAAGCGCGCCCAAAGACTTGAACGCCGCGGGGGAGGGGGCCATGTGGTGCATCGGCGGCGGTCCTTGCCAGCGGCTCCGGCTCGTGGCAAGGCGCGCGGCGTTCGGCGGGTCCGCCTTTGGCCGGATCCCCTCCCTTGAATTTCTTTCGGAGCAAAAACCCGTGGTGAAACCGGAATGGGGCACCAAGCGCACCTGCCCTAAGTGCGGCACGCGCTTTTATGATCTCGGCCAGGAAGAGCCGATTACCTGCGTTGAGTGCGGCACCGCGTTTGAGGTGGAGCCGATCCTGAAGTCGAAGCAGCCCTTGCCGTTCGACGCTCCCAAGCCGACTTCCGAGAAAGAGGTCGAGGATGCCGACCTGGCCGAGGATCTGGACGTCGACGAGGACGAGGAGCCGAGCGCGGACGACGATGTCGATCTGGGCGGCGACGACGATATTGGCGTCGACACCGGCGATCAGGAAGAAGATCATTAATCTTTAAGCGAGCGGGCATATTTTGCCCGCTTGCACGGGCGCCGCGCCTGCTCTAAGGCGCGGCCCTCATCGCCGCCGGCACCCATCCGGCGGCTTCGTCATCAGCCCTCAGGGGCTCGAAGGGCGCGGGGCCGTAGCTCAGCTGGGAGAGCGTCGCAATGGCATTGCGAAGGTCAGGGGTTCGATCCCCCTCGGCTCCACCATTCACTCAAACGGTTCTCTTCAACGGCTTGAGACGGTTCTTCCGACCTTGATCTCGCTGGTCGTGATTACGTCTGGCGCTTCGTTAATGGATCGCCAGTCGGACCAGCAGGCTTGGGGGCCAGCTTGCTAAGCAGGGTCGCGAGAAGGCCGGCCTCCTCCTCAGTCAGCCGTCCTTTGATTGCCGCGTCTATCGCCGGACCGTAGGTCAACCACATTCGACGGCGCAATTTGCGTCCCTGGTCGGTGATAGAGATCAGCTGGCCACGGTTGTCCTCCGGGCAAGCGTCCCGCGTGATCAGGTCCGCTGCTTCCATTCGGTCGAGCAGCCGCGACAGATTATATTGAGCGAACAGGAGCCGCGCCTGCAGATCGCGGGGACGAAGCGGCCCGCCCCGCTCAAGCTCCCACAGTACGTCATACCATTCGAGCTTCGGCAATCCCGCATCCCTTACCGCACGCTCGATTTCTCCAAAGGCGAATGCCTGTGCTCTGAGTAGGCCGATCCACGCGGCGACGACGGTTTCCGAAGGGGGCTGCATCGCATCTGCATACAAAGAAGATGCAATCGCATCAATATTGACGGGGTCAAATGCAAACCGTATCGATGCAATTGCATTGATTCGGGAGTAAGATCATGGCCGCTCAGTCCCTGTCCGTCGCAATCGCCACCACGCTGCTCCGCGTCAGCCTTGGCGTGATGTTCCTCGCGCATAGCGTGATTCTGAAGCTCCTGACCTTCGGCCTCCCGGGTACCGCCGCATTCTTCCGTTCGGTCGGCTTGCCCAGTTGGCTGGGCTACGTCACTTTCGTCGCGGAGGCCTTAGGTGGGCTGGCGCTCGTGCTGGGGATCCAGTCGCGCTATGTCGCGATAATATTGGCGCCGTTCCTGCTGGGCGCGATCGCAACGGTTCATCTCCAAAATGGCTGGTTGTTCGAGGCTCCCGGCGGTGGTTGGGAGTACCCCGCCTATCTGTTCGTCCTCTGCGCGGCACAGGCGCTGCTTGGGGATGGGCTTTTCGCGCTCAGCCCATCGACATCCGGTTTCGCTCGGGGCCACAACGTCCGAGTGGCTCGCGACACGAATTGAGCAGAGGGTGGGACCTGCCGGTCGGCGCCGGGCCGGCGAACGCCCTTCGCGATCAAACCGTCACCACAATCTTGCCGAATTGCTCGCTGCTTTCCAGACATTCGTAAGCCTGCTGGATTTCCTCGAGAGGAAATGTCTGTGAGATGGTCGGGCGCAGAGCGCCGGAGGCCAGGTGCTTCAGGACGAATGCCTTTGCGGCTGCGAGCTTCGGTGCGTCGCGGATAAGTTCGTGCACCAGATATCCGCGGAGCGTCAGACTCTTCGCCAGCAGTGCCGCCGGCGGCAGCTCGCTTGGGACGGCGTCCTGGGCGCCGTAGCTGATGATTATGCCGCCGTTCGCCGCGGCAGCTACGAGCTCCGGCAGTAACCGCCCTCCGACCGCGTCGAACAATACACGTGGCGCTCCATCGCCCAAGATCCCGCGCACGATATCAGCGATGCCTTCTCTGTCGCTCACTACGACATGAGCCGCGCCGGCTGCGAACAGGGCAGCACGCTTAAGATCTGACCGAGTTACCGCAATCGGAACGGCGCCCACGGCGTTTGCGATCTGAATGGCTGCGAGTCCGACACTACTTGAGGCAGCGGTGATGACCACTCGATCCCCGGCGCCGAGCGCCGCCAGTTCAAGCAAGGCTCCGTAGGCGGTCAGATACGCCATCCACGTCGCTGCCGCTTCCTCGAACGACTGGCTGGCGGGGATAGGGACGACGAACTCGGCCGCGACGTTGACCAATTCCGCATGAGCGGGCGCGGTGCGCATCGAAATCGGAGGGACGCGTGCCACGCGATCACCGACCGATAGCCCGGTCACGCGCCGTCCAACGCTCTCGACGACGCCTGCCATCTCTAGACCAGTCCCGGAGGGAAGGTCGGGTTGCTCGATGTAGACGCCGCGGCGAAAAAGCGTCTCGGCCCGGTTCAGGCCGAACGCGCGCGCCTGAATCCTCACCTCGCCCTCGAGCGGCTCCGGGACATCGCCTTGCTCGATCTCTAGGACCTCAGGGCCTCCAAGACGGTGAAAGCGGACGATCCTGACCATGTGATACTCCCGGAATATGACGCAATCCCTGCGTGAACGGGATAAAGGCGCGGATAAACGCCCGTGTGAGTGAGGCAATCGGTAACAGGAGTGCGGAATGGATCGTCTCTCGAGCATGGCCACCTTCGTAAAGGCCGTGGATCTCGGATCCTTTGCTGCAGCAGCGGAGGCCACCGGGCTATCACCAACAATGGTAGGCAAGCACGTACGCTATCTGGAGACGCGGCTTGGGGTACGGCTCCTCAGCAGGACGACTCGCCGGCAAAGTCTGACCGAATTCGGGCGGGCTTATTATGACCGTTGCCGAGCGATCTTGGAGGAGGTCGCGGCAGCCGACGCGCTCGCATCCGATCACCTCAATACCCCGGCTGGCACGCTACGGGTGACCATGCCGGCGCTTCTCGGCAGAATCTGCGTGGCACCGTTGCTCTTGGAGCTGGCACGCCGGCACCCGACACTTCGGCTCGACATGTCGATGGACGACCGGATCGTCGACATTGTCGCAGATGGCTACGATCTGTCGATCCGCACCGGCAGTTCCGAGGGAAGAGCCGGGCTAAAGACGATGCGGCTTGGAAGCCACCGTATGGTCGTGTGTGCATCGCCCAACTACCTGGACTCGGTTGGGCCTCCGCTCACGCTTGCCGACCTATCGCAGCATATGGGCGTCATGTACGCCCGACCGGGGTGGCAACATGCTTGGCTATTCCGGGATGCGGAAGGCCGAACAGTAGAAGTTTCACTTCCAAGCCGCGTGCGGCTCAACGACTTGGCCGCAGTCACGGATGCGGCTGTTGCCGGCGCGGGTCTAGCATGGATTCCAGTGTGGCTGGCCAAATCCCACCTCGACAGCGGCTCGCTCACGGAGGTGCTTTGCGGCCAGCCCTCCTTTTCCTTTGAGAACTATGCTGTCTGGCCAGAGGCGCGGCACCTGCCGCTTCGGGTCCGGCTCGCGATCGATGTTCTAGCCGCGGAGCTTCCGGCCCAGCTTGAACCACCGGAAGTGACGAGTGAAGGCGCTGGCTGAAGGCGGTGCCTACAGCCACTTATACCCTGTGAGCTTCGACATCTTAACAGCTGATCAGGCAGGCGGGTCCCAGCTACGCATAACGGCGTCACGGTAAGCGGGCTGGCCGGTCTTACCCCGCTTTGTCGCGCGAAATGTCCCAGCTTTTGGGTTTCGGCCGTGCAGCAGAGGGAGCTGCCGTACCGCTATTCACCTTTGGAGCAGGGCCTTCGGCGAGCCAACGCGGCTCCTTGCGTGAGGCTTCGATTTTCTCACCGCCTGTATTGGCTGGCAGGAAGCCCTTCTGGCACTTTGCACACCAGCGACGTGCGACGTGCGACGGCGCATAGCTGCGGGTGAGGCATTCGGGGCAGACGAAGCTCTTTGCCGGGCCCGACCCGCGATATTTGCCATAATGATCGAGCTCCGCCCGATCCTTGTGGCGCATTATGAAAAGACCGATCACCGGAGCGGCCACGGAAACGGTAAGCGCAAGCCCGATTACCAGGATTATTAAGAGATTATCCAACGCAAGCTCATCGAGGTATCGGCGAACCGACCTGGTTCACTTGTTACGACCCCCCACGCCCCTTTAATGGGTCCGAGCGATTGGGCGCTGGTTGCGCCATAAAGTCAACAGACTGATGACTATGGCACCTTTGAAGGCTCGCCCGGCGTGCACACCGTCTTCTGTTCTGGGCGACACTAACGGGCTCTGTTCGGGAACCATCGCGTCCCCAAAGCGTTGTATTTTTCCCATTTGATCGAGAGAAAGAGTGGTTTTGAGGCCTCTTGCCTGAAACGGGAGAGTCCTCAGGGAGCCCCGCCGCCAGAAGCGACGGGGCTTACCTGTATCTGAGCCAATTGGTGCGGCAGTTCACCCGCTCACCAGCGCTGTTCCCTAATCGTGCAGTTCTGTTGCGGTGGAACAGAGCCGCCACTCCACGGCCGCCGACCGCTTCATCGCCGCTACGTTGTCATCGAGAAGCCCAGTCTGGTAAGTGATTGTCCGGCCGGCGGCCGCCGCATTTTCGGCTTTTTCCGATCAAATTCAATTGCTTCGCATGAGGGTCAGCGCTCGCTTAACCAAATGGCAACGGGCGCTGGCTAAGAGCCCTCTATTCAGCTGTGAGTAGGATGGCCGTGCCAGTGCAGAAATTTTGGAGCGTGGCCGGAATTTGTGTCGCGCTGGTGTCGTCGGTTGCCAGTGCCGCCGATCTCAATCTTCCAGTCGCGACGCGTGTCGTTTCCTTCCTGCAGCCGCCACCCGGCGGCGTGATTCCGGCTGCCATCATCTACATGCCGGGCAATGCCGCATCGGAGGCCGAGGCGGCGAGCATCGAACGCGCTGGTCCGCTCGTCGCAGGGAAAGGCACGCTGCATCTGAAGCGCGTGCCTGTTTCGGCCCTAAGCGGGCTTGCCGGCGTGCGCGTCGCTTTCGTTACCAGTGGGCTACGTGACAGCCAGGCGCAGATCGCCGCCGCCGCGTCGCGCCAGTCAATTCTCACAATCACCTCGGATCTGTCCTGCGTCCAAGCGGGTCGATGCGTGGTCGCGATCAGCAGCGTGCCGCGCGTCCAGATCACTGTCAGCCGCGCCGCCAGCAAAGCGGCGAACATCCAGTTCGGATCGGCCTTCCTCATGCTCGTCAAGGAAATCTGAGCGTCATGCGTTCCTGTATCCAATCCGCCGGCCTTTCTTTGGCAGCGACCCTTTTGGCTTCAGCCGCCGGCGCGCAGGCGGTGGACTATGCCGCGCTGCAGGAAACGATCGGCGAGCCGGTGACCACCAGCGTGACCGGCAAGCCGCAGCGCGCGTCGGAGACGCCGGCATCCATCGAAATTATCACACGTGACCAGATCGCGCAGTCGCCTGCGCACGACGTGCCGGGACTGCTCAAAACCTATGCTGGCATGGACGTGAACCGCTGGACCGCGGGGCAGACCGACGTTGCGGTACGCGGTGGGGTACAGACCTTCAATCCGAGCCTGCTGGTCCTGGTCGATGGTCGTCAGGTCTATCTTGACCATTACGGCATGACCGATTGGAACCTGCTCGGTGTCCAGCTGGAGGGCATCCAGCAGATCGAGGTGGTGCGCGGCCCAGCCGCTGCTCTTTTCGGCTTCAACGCGGCGAGCGCCGTTATCAATATCATCACGACGGCAGCGGGGCAGGGCCGCTCGCTCACCGCTTCTGCTGAGCTCGGGACGCACGGTTATGATCGGCTGAGCGCGGTTGCGACGGCGCCCCTAGCAAGTGGCCTCAATCTGCGGATAGCGGGTGGCCACCAGCGCGAGAATGAACGAAGCTTTTCGGTGAACCAGGCCGCCGCGCCTGCATCCCATCCGGTCAAACGCGACGAGGTCGCGGCCCGTGTGGAAGCCGATCCGGACGGGCGCACTCGCATTGTCATTAACGGCGGTTACTCCGTGAACAGCCAGCTGGAGTTGCTGCCGACGCAGATCGCGACCCGTCAGCGATATGAAGCGGTGACGGCCGGAATTCGTGCTGACCGCGATACAGCCTGGGGCGGCCTGACCGGTCGCGTCTATGCCAATTGGCTTGATGCCCATTTTGGCGCGGGGGTCAGCGGTGAGACGCTGAGCGATGGACTCAATCTGAAGAACCGCATCTTTGTGGCTCAGGGTTCGGCCCTGGTGCGCCTGGGGCTGAGCAACGTGCTGCGCCTGGGTCTGGAATATCGCAACAACCGGCTCGATGGCGACACGCTCTTCTCGCCGCGGATTGATTATACCGTATGGTCCGCCAGCGGCATGATCGACCTGCATCCGACGGAGCAGGTCGCATTCACCTTCGCGGGCCGGGTCGATCGGCTCGGGCTCGGCTCGGATGGCGCCCCACGTCTGCCCGCCGCGAACGTGCAGCAGGATTTCGATCGCCAGTTCGTTCGTCCGAGCTTTAATGCGGCAGCACTGTTCCAGCTCGATTCGGCGAGCCAACTGCGGGTGAACGGTGGGCTAGGCTATCAAATCCCGTCCTTGATCGATCTGGGCCTGCGTTTGCCGATCGGGCCGTTCCCCGGCCTGCCGACGGTTTTGCTCGCCGGCTCGCCAAAGCTCCAACCCGTCGCCGTATGGAGTGGCGAGGTCGGCTACAACCGGTCGCTGTCGGACAGCACGAAGCTGGATGTCAGCCTTTTCTACACGAGCACCCGTAACGCGATCGCCTCACCCGGCGAAGCCCTGCCGCTCCAGGTCTCGATGATTGGGGGGCTTTCGCTGGTGACGCGTTTCCAGCGGGACGGCAATTATCGCACGATGGGTGCGGAGGTGTCGCTCGACGGCACGATTGGCAAATATGTCCGCTGGCGGGCAAATTATACCTACACCGATACCGATCAGCAGCTGCAGCCGATCAACGTGCTGGCTTTGTCGCCGCGCGACACGACCGCAAGACACAAGGCGAACGTCGAACTCGGTTATAGCCGGGATCGCTGGTTCGCGACTTCGGTCATTCGCTACACGTCGGGCACGCACCAATTTGCCGATAATGTGCTCGGGCAGATCGCGTTGCTCGACGTGCGCCGTGCGCTCGCGTGGGATCAGAAGATCGGCGTTCGCTTTGGCAAGGTGACCGCAACGGTGACCGGAGAAAACATTACCGCCGCGAGCGGTGCTGCTGGCTCGCCCATTCCCGCCGATCGGCGTTTCCTAGCGGGAGTTTCGCTGAAGCTGTGACGCGGTTCCTCGCCTGGATTGAGCCACTGGAGCGGAAGGTCCGCTTTCAGGATTGGCCGCTGGTCTGGAAGTTCGCCGCTGCGCCGGCCTCCATGCTCGTGCTGTTCCTGATCTCGGTGACGCTCAGCCTGTCGGCGCTCATCTATGCGCAGCAGGGCACCGATCGCGTGACTGGGCATGACATGGGTGAGATCGCGCGGCTGAGCGGAGTATCCGCACGTTTCGAACATGCGAACGGCGAAATGTATCGGTTGTTGGCGGACAAGGCGGCAGCCGCTCCAGGCACGGACGTTGCAAAGCGGACCGCAGCAATCGAGGCCGAGCTCAAGCGGGCTCGTAATGATCTTGCCGCTTTCATGGCGTCGGCGCCGCAGGAGGATCGCGCCCGCATTCGGCGCACGCTGGCGATGATCGATAAATATGCCGACGCGATCAATGTCGTGTCCTCGATGCTCGATATCGATTTCGCGTCGAGCGCGGCCATGCTCGAACCGTTCCGCGCCAACGCCCATGAAGTCATCGTGCAAGTGGATGCAATCGCGGCAGACGGCGTTTCGGACGCGCGGGATCATGCCGCGACGGTTCAACGCCGGATCGAGGCAATGCTGCTGCTGGTCGGTTTTTCGACATTGTTATTGGCGACGCTCGGTGTGGTGGGGCCAATGGCGATCGGCCAGGCGGTGATCCGTCCGATTTTGCGCATCGCGGAAGTGACGAGCTCGCTTGCCGCGCAAGACCATGATGTGGATCTGGATGCGCTCGACCGCGGCGACGAGCTTGGTCGCATTGTTCGCGCGCTAAAGACATTTCGCATCCAATCGATCGAAAAAGAGATGCTCGAGCGGAACGCGCTCGAGGAGGAGCGTCGCCGCGCATCGGCAGTTGCCGCAGCCACCGCCGAGGGCGAGCGCGCCAAACGGGAGACGCTCGACAATCTGCTGCATCAATTCGAAAGCCGGGTCGGCGCCATGATCGATACCGCGCAGCAAGCGATGCGCAGGCTCGACCATAACGCCGAGCGGGTCGACCTTGCGGTGCAAAGCGCGAACGCGCTGGCCGAGGATCTGGAGCAGGCGGCTTCAGCTTTCGCCTCTGAAATGGAGATGGCGGGGGCGGCCACGGGCACTTTGGTTTCGGCGATCCGCACAATCGATGACCAGGCCGCAATGTCGAACACCATCGTCTCGCGAATCCAGGAGCATGCCTCATTTGCCGAGGGGGCGGTGCTGGATTCGGTCGAGCGCGCCGAGGAGGTCGAGAAGGTGGTGCGCGTGATCGACACGATCGCCGGCCAAACCAAGCTGCTCGCGCTCAATGCGACCATCGAGGCCGCGCGCTATGGCGAGCAGGGACGCGGATTTGCCGTGGTCGCCACGGAGATCAAGTCGCTGTCCAGTCGCACCGGCGCTTCTACCGGCGAAGTGCGTCAGCAGGTCTGCGAGGTGCAGCGTGGTGTCCGCCGTGTTGCCGACGCGACGGCGGAACTGAGCGCGCTGATCGACCAGATGGGCGGCGTTGCCGCGCAAGTGGCCGCCGTGTCGCGCGATCAGGCGCGCACGACCGATCAGATCGACCAGCGAATCGATGCGGTCCGCAGGCGCGCACGCGTCCTGTTCGATACGAGCGCCGATATCCGGACATCGGCGATCGCGAACGAGGCATCGGTGCGCGATCTCCGCGCAGACGGCCGCGCGCTCGAGGCGAGCCTGCAGGAATTGCGCGACGACGCACGCGCCTTTGTCTCTTATCTGCGCGCGAGTTGATCCGCTTTTCACCGCTGAATCACGGCGTCTTCACGCGCATCTTCCGCCACCCTCCGTAGCAACCCTCCCGTCACGACCCGAACTGCGGGTTTCAGGGAGTTCAAAATGCTGTTCCACATGTCCATCGCGGGTCATGATCCGCGCCGCGTCGCCGCCGTCATCGCCGAACTGTGGGGCGGCGAGGCGCTCCGCTTTCCTTCCGTCATGGACGGAAGCTGGGTCGCTCTGGCCGGCGACGATCGCAGCACGATCATCGAAGTCTATCCAATCGACACCGTGCTGCGGCAGGGTGAGGGTGACGCCGATGCTTTCGGTGAGCGCACCGGGGAGATCTCCCACACCGCCACGCACGGTGCGATCGCAACCGCGCTCGACGAAGCGGCTGTGTTCGCGATTGCCGAGCGCGAGGGCTGGCCGGCCAAATATCGCCGCCGCGGCGGTGCGTTCGGGGTGATCGAGCTCTGGATCGAGGGACGTCAGATGATGGAGGTGCTGACGCCAGAGATGCAGGCGGAATATCGCGGTGCGGTTACGATTGAGAATTGGCGGCGCATGCTAGAGCATATCGACGCCAAACAGGCGGCGTAGAGCTAGGCAAGCAGATCCCGCTCCTCAGGGTGGCGCTCGATATAGTGGGCCACGAAGGGGCATTGCGGGATCACCTTGTATCCCTGTCGCCGGATATCCGCGAGCGCGGCCTTGACCAGGCTGGTACCTAAGCCGTGCCCGGAAAGCCGGTCCGGCACCTTCGTGTGGGTGAGGGCGATCGCAGGTCCCCGCGCCTCATAATCGATCACGGCGATTCCGCCATTTACGTGCAGCTCGTAACGGTGCCGTGCCGTGTTGTTGGTGACCTCTTCCGTCACAATTTCTGCCTTTCTTCTGTAGGTACATGCCTACCTTGTAGCGCCTGCGACACAGATTGGCGGCGTGGTTCGGGAAAATCGAGCCCCTTGTCCGTTGCGGCTGCCTTTGCCGTTGCGCACCGGAATCCTCCAGCCAATTTGGCCGCTCAAAACCGGGTGTGGAGAGCGGGCGCGGAATGGGCGGGATCAGCAGTACCTTGTCGGATCGGCAGGCGATTTGGGCGTTCATAGTCGGTTGCGCCGCGGTTACGCTAGGCGTGTGCGGGCACCTGCCGATGTTCGCAATGGCGCGAGCCATGCATTTTCAGCTCGCCGGCATGCCAATGGACTGGATGATGATCGGCGGCATGGGCTTGATCATCGTCGGGGTATTTGTCGCTGCCTATGGCCTGCTACCGCGCAACTTGGCCGCGCAGCGTGCTGCGGCTGCCGACATCGTGGTGGCAGCCCCCGAAGATGCGCATCTCGGCTGGCCGCATTGGCGGCTGATGCTGGTCCTGATCATCGCGCTTGTCATCGACGTCATGAAACCGGCTTCACTCGGCTTCACGATCACGGGGATGGTACGCGAATATGGCGTACCGAAAGCGACCGTGTCGCTCGTACCTTTCTTTGCCCTTATGGGTACGGTCACCGGGTCGGTGATGTGGGGCATCATTGCGGACGTCTACGGGCGCAAGGCTTCGATCCTGCTGTCGGCAGTGATGTTCGTCGGCACCTCCATCTGCGGCGCGATGCCCAGCCTCGCCTGGAACATCGGCATGTGCTTCATGATGGGCGCAGCTGCGGGTGGCATGCTGCCCGTAACCTATGCGCTGCTCGCAGAGATGATGCCGAACCGGCATCGCGGCTGGAGTCTGGTGCTGGTCGGCGGCCTCGGCGCGGTCGGGGGCTATTTTGCCGCGAGCGGCATTTCCGCACTGCTGCAGCCGATCTTCGGCTGGCGCATCCTGTGGCTGATGAACCTCCCCACGGGGCTGACGCTGGTGCTGCTCGGCGGCCTGATTCCGGAATCTGCCAAGTTCCTTCTGGCGCGCGGGCGCGTGAAGGAAGCCGAAGCAGTCATGCATCGCTTCGGTGCGACAGCGCATAAGGTCCGTCCCGTGACGCCGCTGTCGGCGCGGGGAGAGGCGGTCGTGCTCACCGGCGTTAAACTGTTCGGCAAGCTCGCCGCGCTCAGCGTCTGTGCCCTGGCGTGGGGCCTCATCAACTTTGGGCTGCTGCTATGGCTTCCCAATGATCTCGTCGCGAAGGGCTATTCGGTCGGCGTTTCCAGCCGTTTGCTCGCGGAATCCGCCCTGATCGCCTTTCCCACCGTATTCATCGCCGCCTTCCTGTATAGCCGCTGGAGCACGAAATGGTCGCTGGTGGCGATGATCGGGGTCACGCTCCTCGGGCTGCTCGGCGTACTCCGGCTCGAGACGATCGCAGGCGGCAGCCCCGTCCTTCCCGTCGCGTTGCTGATCGTCGGGAGCAATGGGATCATTGCGATCGTTCTGCCATATGCAGCCGAGAGCTTTCCCTTGAAGGTGCGCGGCCGCGCGACCGGGTGGGTAGCAGCCTGCACCAAAGGTGGTGGGCTAGCGGCCCAATCGCTCACGATCAGCGGTGTGCTACTCTCCATGGGGCTGTCGGCAGCGCTCATTATGATCCCCACCTTGCTCGCGCTTGTTCTGGTTGCGTGGTTCGGACGCGAGACGCGCGGCAGCGACCTGCGCGATCTCGATGCCGACAGCGGGCAGATGGGGCATGCCGAGTTCGCATAGGCCGGATTGCCTTTAGCCACCGCTATCTGAGCTACCGGCTGGTGCGAGGCCGGCCACGCTCCGTCGCCAGGAAGGCACCGTGAGGCTGATTCAGACGTTGGTCGCTTATTACCGACAGGAGGTCAGCATGCGCGACAATAGCGGCAGCGGCAAAGGCAAGAACAATATGCGTGACCCGACGATGCGGGACCACGAGGATGAGGGCCGAAAGGGAAAGAATGAAGCGCGCGACTTAACCCAGGGATCGGCTTTTAATATCGGCGACAATGTGCGCGAACAGGACGAGGAAAACTCGCCCAGCGATCGCGCGCGCGGTGAGACGGCCTCGACCGATGCGAAGGGGCGCGTCGACGTTGCTCCGAGCTGACCTGAAGTGGCGGAGGCCTGATCGGAGATCAGGCCTCCGCCGGTCGCGTCACTTGTTGGTGCGGCCCAGTCGTTTTTCGTCGACCCCACCAAAGATGTTCGGGTCATTCTCAACGTCGCCTTCGACCGTGTTGTTGCCCTCCTGCGCATCGGGATCGCTTTCCCGCGCGAAAATTCCTTTCGATTGACCTATACCAGGGTCGCGCACCAGATCGCTGGTGAATGGGCCTTCGCCCGGGCTCTTGCCGTGCTTGCTGCTCGTCATGGCACACCTCCTGTCCAGGGAACGGCGCGGGGTGCCCTGCGTTCCCAGTGCGGCAGTAGAAGGGGACGGGTGCGGCCAATGCCGCGCTCACGCGTTCGCATTGGTCAAATCCCGGAAGGACCAACCATGCCAAAGCCACCCGAGACCCAACCCCATTCCGATATCGAAGGGGTCAACCGCGACGCCCGTATCGGTACGCCGTCCAAGTCGCCGCATCCGGATCCTGGGGCGGCAATTGACCATGCGAAGGAGGAGTCCAAAGGACGACCGAAACCGACCTCACCTTCGCGCTAAGACTGGCACCAGCAGGGCCTGCCGCGCTTCCGAAAGATCCGGTTCAGCTACCGGCTCGCCCGGGTCGCCATGAAACAAGCCGTATGCGGCAGCACGATCACCCCAATCCGCACGCGAGGTACAGGCAGCAATGAAGGGCGCGCCGAGCAGCCCGATCGCGACCGGAAGCTGCCAAATGCCTGTGCCCAAATCGGCCATGCAGATCATCCAAAACGGTAAGCCCAGCAGTACGTGCCACTGATAATATTCGAAAGCTTCGGCCAGGCGCAGTCCAGTGGTTTCACGTCGCTGGGGTGCCCAGCCACTGATGCGGCCGGTCATTATCTCAAATATGGCGCGACATTGCGAAGCCATCATGATCGGGGCGATCAAGATGGAAAGGGGAATGTCGGCAAGCATGCCGATCCCAATGCCCCGCCAGCCACCCAATGTTCGAACTAGCCGCCGGTCGAACCCTGCCCAGATCAGCGCCAGCAGCTTCGGGCCGAACAGCAACATGACAGTTAGGGCGATCAGCCAGCCCGGCGTGCCGGGTCCTGCAATGGGCCCGCCGACGCGCAAAGATTGCAGTACTCCAATCAGCAGCAAAAGCAGCCATAGCGGCGAAGTGAGATAAGAGGAGGCACCCATCAGCAATTGGAGGCGGTTGACCCAGTGCAGCCCAGCCGCGTCGAGCAGCCGTAGATGCTGCAGATTGCCCTGGCACCAGCGCCTATCGCGCACCGCATGGTCGATCAGCGTGGGCGGGCATTCCTCGTAGCTGCCGGATCGCAACACCATCATCCGCGTTTTCCAGCCGCGCCGCCGCAGCAAAGCCGCCTCGACCATGTCGTGGCTCATGATGTGGCCACCTAGCGGCTCACGGCCGGGCAAACTGGGCAGGCCGCAGCTTTCGGCGAAAGCGCGCACGCGGATGATCGCGTTGTGGCCCCAGAAAGTGGCCTCGTCTCCGGACCACCAATTGAGGCCGGCGCTGAAGATTGGGCCGTAAAAAGCGACTGCAAATTGCTGCCAGCGCGCGAAAAGCGTACGACCGGCGGTGAGTTGGGGATTGGTTTGTATCAGGCCCACCGCGACGTCATCTTCGATCGCAGAAGCCAGGCGGACCATCGCCTCGCCACTCATGCGACTGTCCGCATCGAGTACCAGCATCGACTCATAGGCGCCGCCGAAGCGCCGTACCCATTCGGCGATATTCCCCGGCTTGCGCTGCTCGTTATGCGGACGGCGGCGGTAAAAGATCGGCGACCCGCCAGGGCGGCGTAGCAGACGGCAAGCGGCGCGCTCAGCCGCCTCGCTTTCGGCTCGGGAGTCGCTGAGCACGAAAAAATGAAAAAGCGGCGCCAAGTCTAGCCGGGTCAGATCGGATGTCATGCGCGCTATCCGCCTGCCGACAGCCACCATATCCTCATTGTAAACGGGCAGCAGCACCGCCACCGGTCGGTTCGGTGTCCGTAAGGGTTCTTGAGCGGTATGCCGGTTGCGGATCGAGACAACCAGGCCCGCGCAAGCATTGAGCAGCCCGAAGGCGATCCATGCGAACAGGACCAGGCTGAGCAAGGCGAGCACCTGATCGATCGCGTCATAACCGTCGAGGGCTAGCAACGCAGCAATGCCCACGCTGGCGACGAAACCGATCAGGCCGCTGCCTGCGATGAGGAATCCCCTCCGCCCCAACCAACGTGTCGCCAGCCGGTGTGTGAGCGGGGGATAGCGATTGAAATCCTGAATAGGCATGGCAAGCGGCGCCTCCGCCGGCAGATCTGCAGCCGGCGTGCCATGCCAGGAGACGGGATCGACCACGGATACGCGCATACCAAGTGCGTCCTTGCTGGCGCCGATCAGGTGTCGCTCTCCATCGGCTCAGAGGCCGACAAAGCAATCACGGACGGGCCAAAGTGTTCCGCCTTCAGCGAAAAATTCATAGGAACTGATAGAGCAGCGTTTCCGTGAGCGCTGCATCCTTCCGTTTCAGGTAAGCGCGCAAGTCCGTCGTCTCACCGCTCTTGTGGGGCACATCCACGATCATCCGCCATCGATTATCAGCGCCGACGACAGGGTAAGCCACACTACTGATAGGCTGGCCGGCCGACAGCGAGACAACCGCCTCGACACCACTCGACCGATCCAATCCGGCCAGGTTTGGGCCGGTGAAGTCCGCTACCAGCCTTGTGGCATTGGCGAGGGGTTCGGTGCCCGGTCGCCCTGCCACGCCGCGCCAGCAATCCACTACGCGCGCCACCGTGGTGGGTCCGGGCTCGTCACCAACCCATTGTAGGCGATAGTCGAGCACGTAGCGGTTTCCAGCCTTGGCCGATGCGGCCGGCACCCAGAAGGCGACGATATTGTCGTCCGTCTCGCCCCTTGTCGGAATTTCGAACAAGGTAACCGCGCCGGGGCCCCAGTCGCCCAGCGGCTCGACCCAAAGGCTGGGACGCTTGTCATAGTAGACGCCTTCGTCCTGATAATGGTCGAAGTTACGATCGCGCTGGAGCAGGCCGAAGCCCTTAGGATCACGATCCAGGAAGCTGTTCGTGGTCGGCCGCGGCGGATTGTTGAGCGGGCGCCATAGACGCTCTCCCGCACCCGTCAGCATCGCCAATCCATCGCTGTCGTGGATTTCGGGGCGCCAATCGACCGCCTTGTCGCGGCTGCCCTCGCCATACCAGAACATGCTGGTGAGCGGCGCGAAACCAAGCCGGTCGACATCCTTGCGCAGTGAGACGACCAGGCTCACCTCTTGGGTGAAGGCAGCCGGCGAGCGGCGATTCACGAAGCGCCACGCACCGGTGGCGCTGGGGGAATCCAGCAGGGCATAAACGGTCAGTGCGTCGCCCGGACCGGGCTCGAGCCAGAAATGGGTGAAACGAGGAAATTCCTCCGGCCGGCCCAGACCGGTATCGATCGCCAGCCCACGCGCCGACAGGCCGTATTGGTGGAGCGGCCCCGCTGAACGGAAGTAAGAAGCACCCTGGAAGGCGAGCCAGTCGCCACGCCCGCCGGGATTCATCACCCGAAAGCCGGAAAAGCCGGCCACGTCCGCCGGCAGCCGCTCGGCTCCGCTGAACAGATTCCGACGGAAATCGAAGCGCCGGACTCGCCCATTCTCGATCAGCGAGATCGCAACTGGGGTATGCGCATAGCGGTTAAGCGGGAAAAAGCGGACCGGTGTCGCGCTGTCCGGCCAGATTGTGTTTTCGACCTTGTAAGCGATGTTGATCATCGCATCATAATCGACAGCGGTGGATCCGGCAGGCGGGGGCGGCGGCGCGGCATAGGGTCGCCGCGCCAAAGCTAGCGCCTGCTGCTTCAGCGCCTCCCACGAGAATGCCTGGCCCGGCATTGCTGCGGCAAGAGGAAGGGTGGCGGTCAGGGAAGCTGCGCCTGCCAGCCATTGCCGGCGGGTCGGTTGGAATATGGTCATGACGTTCGCCCAGAAGCAGCGAGGGCGCGTTCAGGTTCCATAGCTGAAACGATCGGCGGCGGCCGGAGCAACGAACCGCCGCCGAAATGAAACGCTCAGTCGCGTTCGACGCAGACTGCGATACCCATGCCGCCGCCGATGCAGAGCGTGGCGAGGCCCTTCTTGGCATCGCGGCGCTGCATTTCGTGTAGCAGGGTGGTCAGAATACGCGCGCCGGAGGCGCCGATTGGGTGTCCGATCGCGATCGCGCCGCCATTGACGTTCACCTTCGCCGGATCCCAGCCCAATTCCTGTCCGACGGCGAGCGCCTGCGCAGCAAAGGCCTCATTCGCCTCGATCAGATCCAGATCGGCCAAAGTCCAGCCGGCCTTCTCCAGCGCCTTCTGCGAGGCGGTAACAGGCCCGATACCCATGATAGCAGGGTCAACGCCGGTGGAAGCCCAGCTCTTGATGCGCGCCAGCACGGGAGAGCCGCGGCGCGCCGCTTCGTCCGAGGACATCACCACGATCGCGGCGGCGCCGTCGTTGAGACCGGAGCTATTGGCGGCAGTGACGCTCCCCTCCTTTTTGAAGGCGGGGCGCAAGCCGGCGAGGCTGGCGACGACCACGCCCTCACGGATGAACTCGTCCTTGTCCACCACGGTCTCGCCCTTGCGACCACGGACCGTCACGGGCGCGATTTCAGCATCGAACCGGCCCTCGCGGCGCGCGGCCTCCGCCTTATTCTGGCTGGCGCAGGCAAACTCGTCCTGCGCATCGCGCGAAATCTGATATTTTTCCGCCAAATTCTCGGCGGTGATGCCCATGTGATAGCCGTTGAACACGTCGGTAAGGCCATCCTTGATCATGGTGTCGACCAGTTCGAGGCTACCCATCTTCTGCCCGGCCCGGATTGTCTGAGCATGCGGGCTCAGGGTCATATTCTCCTGCCCACCAGCGACGATGATCTTCGCATCGCCCGCAAGGATCGACTGCGCCGCGACCGCCACCGAGCGCAGACCCGAGCCGCACACCTGCTGCACGCTCCAGGCCGGCACTTCCTTGGGAATCCCCGCGCCGATTGCCGCCTGGCGTGCCGGGTTCTGACCCTGTCCGGCAGTGAGCACTTGTCCCAGGATCACTTCGTCGACATCGGCGGGATCGATACCCGCATCCTGAAGTGCTGCCTCGATCGCGACGCGGCCAAGCTCATGCGCCGGCGTGGTCGCAAAGTGGCCGAGGAAGCTACCTACGGGCGTACGCTTGGCGGCGGTGATGACGACGTCGGTCATGAAGACTCCTCTGGACTGCGTTTCCACGCGCCTAGCGCGGGGATGTGACGCGGGAAAGCCATCCGGCGAGCGGTTCCCACAAACTCTGCTTCGCGCGGCTGCCGACGATCATGCCGACATGGCCAAGCGCGAGATCGACGCGCTCGCCCACGCCCGGCGTGGTGGCCGCAGGCACGATATGGTCGGTGGTGGAGGCGATCTCAAGCACCGGCATGGCGAGTGCCGAGGGGTCGATCATCTTGCCGCCGACGCTCCATGCACAGCTACCAGGGCGATCCCCCTGGAACAGATCGAGGAACAATTCCCGTGCGGCACCGCGGGTGAGGGGAGGGCCGTCATTCGCCCAATCCTCCAGCCGCACGAAGGAACGGGACTGGGCTTCGTCGGGATCGCGCATCCCGTGCGCCTCATATTTCGAGATGGTTCGCGCGGGATCGAGCCGCCAGAATGCCGCCTGTAATATCTCCATCGGTAAGAGGCCGAGCGCATCGGTTGCGGGCTCGGCGCCGTGCCACAGTTCGTCCAGCGCACCGCGCGTGCTTTCCGGATAGTTGGCGAACCGCCATGGTGTGGCGATCAGGCCCAGCGCGGTCACCGGCCGCAGCGCGGCGGCTGCGACGGCCATGGTGCCGCCCAGGCAATAGCCGACCAGCGCAAGCGGCTCGCCGATCGCGTCGATCAGCGGCAGCAACATGGTCTCGATGTGACGGGCGACGGAAAGGTCATTTTCGCCCGCTGCGGGGNATCCCCAATCCAGCAATAGCGGGCGCAAGCCCTGACCCGAGAGCCACCGCAGCAGCGAGCGATCCTCATCGATGTCGAGCACGTGCGGAGGATTGATCAGCGACGGTACGAACAGCACGGCGGGGCCTTCTCCGCCATAGTCGCGCACTTGAGCACGGCCGGCCCGCGCGATCACCGGCATCGGCTGCGGAGCGGCGGGG
>JGI24739J22299_10000096_pt1 | contig 25972 bp, 26 predicted proteins | sample KBSCornC5_FD_22299 | JGI IMG/M metagenome (IMG submission 22299)
AAAGGCGAGGGCATCGAGCCCTCGCCTTTCTGTACCCACCCCTGACCCCTACCTTGGCAGGGAGGGCGAGCTGCAGGGCTTATAGCGCCGCCTTCAGGTCCTCGACGAGGTCCGTGCGCTCCCACGGGAAATAGTCGCCCTCCGGCTGGCGGCCAAAATGACCATAGGCGGCGGTCTTCTGGTAGATCGGCTTGTTGAGGCCGAGATGCGTGCGGATGCTGCGCGGGGTGAGCCCGCCGAGCTTGGGAATGCTCATGATCGCCGCCTCGATCTTGTCGTCGCCGACGGTGCCGGTGCCGTGCGTATCAACATAGAGCGACAGCGGCTTCGACACGCCGATCGCGTAGGCCAACTGGATCGTGCAGCGCTGGGCGAGCCCGGCAGCAACGATGTTCTTCGCCAGATAGCGCGTGATATAGGCCGCCGAACGATCGACCTTGGTCGGGTCCTTGCCGCTGAACGCGCCGCCGCCATGCGGCGACGCGCCGCCATAGGTGTCGACGATGATCTTGCGGCCGGTGAGGCCCGCGTCGCCATCCGGGCCGCCGATCTCGAAGCTGCCGGTCGGATTGATGTGATATTCGGTCGCGTCGGACAGCAGTTCCGCAGGCAGAATGTCGGCGATGACGCGCTTCACATAAGCCTTCAGCTCGGCTTCCTTTTCGCCCTGGTCATAACCCTTGCCGTGCTGGGTCGAGACCACGATCGCGGTGCAGGCGACAGGCTTGCTGCCCTCGTAGCGCAGGGTCACCTGGCTCTTGGCATCCGGTTCGAGGAAGGGCGCCGCGCCCGAATGGCGATCGGCGGCCATGCGCTCGAGGATCTTGTGGCTGTAGTAGAGCGTCGCCGGCATCAGATCGGGCGTATCGTCGGCGGCATAGCCGAACATGATGCCCTGATCGCCCGCGCCTTCATCCTTGTTGCCGGAGGCGTCGACGCCCTGCGCGATATGCGCCGACTGGCCGTGTAGATTGTTCTCGAAGCGGAAGGTCTTCCAGTGGAAGCCGTCCTGCTCGTAACCGATGCGCTTCACCGTTTCGCGAACGGTCTTCTCGATCTCTTCTTGGGCACCCGGCGCCCAAGCGCCATTTTCGTAGACGCCTTTGCAGCGGATTTCGCCGGCCAGCACCACCAGCTGCGTCGTCGTTAGCGTCTCGCACGCGATGCGCGCTTCTGGATCCTTGCTCAGGAACAGATCGACGATCGCGTCCGAAATCTGGTCCGCCACTTTGTCGGGATGGCCTTCCGAAACGCTTTCAGACGTAAAGAGATAGTCGCTGCGCATGAGGGATCGGTTCCTTGGAAAAAGCGGCGGGAAACCGCACATAAAGCATTCGTTATATGTGCCTGTTTAGCTGGTGCGGCGGCGGCTTGCAAACCCGATCAGAGTCAAGAAAAGCGCGAGGGCCAGCGGCAAAATGTTGCCTAACTGGGCAAAGGGCGTCGGCGCATGCGCAGGTGGCAGCGGGCGTTCGATTGCGCCCGCGGTCCGCCACGGCAATGAGGCCAGCAGCCGCCCGTCGGCATCGATTACGGCGGAAATGCCCGTCGGGGTCGAACGCACGACCGGCAATCCCTCCTCGGTCGCGCGTAGCCGCGCCTGCGCCAGATGCTGCGGCGGCCCCCAGCGGCCGAACCAGGCGTCGTTCGAAGGGTTGAAGAGGAAGAGAGGGCGGTTGGCGCGATCGATCACATGGCCGGAGAAGATGATCTCATAGCAGATCTGGATGCCGACCTTGCCAATGCTCGGCAGGGTTACATTGCGAGGCCCCGGGCCTGCGTCGAAATCCATGTCGCCCGGCGCAAGTCGTGACAGGCCAAGCCGTGAGAGCAGGGGCCGCATCGGCAGATACTCGCCGTAGGGAACGAGATGCGCCTTGTCATAACGGCCAACCAACTCGCCTTTGGAATTCAGTGCGAACAGGCTGTTGCTGGCTGAAACCGGCTCGCCCGCTGCGTCGAAGCGGATCGCCTCCGCACCCGTGAGCATGATATCACGCGGGCCGAGCAGTGCTGCTAATGCTGAACGTGCGAGCGGATCCTGTTCCAACAATGCGGGCACCGCCACTTCGGGCCAGAGCAGCAGGCGCGCTCGTGCACCCGGCTTGCCGCTGAGCGAGGTCAGACGGTGATAATTGTCCGCGCTCTGGGCAGCATCCCATTTGCGGTCCTGCCCGATATTGGGCTGAACGACGTGAAGTAGAGGGGCATTTGCTGCCGGCTCTTGAGTGTGGCTCGGAATGAATGCGGTGACGATCCCGAGTATGATTAGGGCCGCTACGGCAATTCTTGCATTGCGACCTTCGATGGCGCGCCAAAGCAGGCCTGCGAACAACACTGTCAGGCCCGATAGCCCATAGGTGCCGACAAGCGCGACCAATTCGCGGATCGGCCAGACGGGAACCCAGATCGCCCCGAGAGGATTCCAAGCAAAGCCCGTAAAGACGGTCGCCCGCAGCAGCTCGTTGACGATCCACGTCGCCGCCAAGAAGAGCGGCAGACTTGCGCGCGTGCGTCGGGCGATCAGCCACGCAGCCGCTGTTGCGAGGGCGGGAAACACCGCCAGATAGATCGAAAGCAGCACCACCGCGACCCAGCCGAGCCAGGCAGGCATCGCTGCCTGATAGGTGAAGGCTGTCGCGATCCAGTTGAGCCCCAGGCAGAAATTGCCCAGACCGAACCACCAGCCGAGCGCTGCTGCGCGGCGCCATGTCGCCGCTTCCGCGATAAGCCCGGAGAGGCCTGCGAAGCTGAGCAATGCGAGCGGCCACAATTGCAAAGGCGCAAATCCGCAGGCGGCGATCGCCCCCAGCGCGAATGCGATCGGAAAAGCGCGGGTCGCGCGGAGCGGTGGCATGGCCACGCGCTCTACCGATCTTGCACCGCTGCGTCACCCCGCGCCAAATCGAGGCTGACGCAGGTGCTGCGCGGCGGTAAGCAAGCGCGATGCCGCTCCAGCCATTCCATCTTGCCTTTCCCGTCCATGATCTTGCTGCCGCGCGCGCTTTCTATGGCGGGCTGCTCGGTTGCCCCGAAGGGCGCAGTTCGGATCAGTGGATCGATTTCGACCTGCGGGGACATCAGATCGTCGCGCATCTCGATCCAGCCGCAAGACCGGCCGAGCATCGCAATCCTGTCGACGGTCACGACGTGCCGGTGCCACATTTCGGGGTGGTGCTGGATTGGGACGAATGGCACGCGCTCGCCGATCGGCTGAAGGCGGCGGGGATCCGCTTCGGCATCGAACCTTACGTTCGCTTCAAAGGTCAGGTGGGCGAGCAGGCGACAATGTTTTTCTATGATCCGTCTGGCAACGCGCTCGAATTCAAGGCTTTTCGGGATCCCGCCTCATTGTTCGCGAAGGCCTGAAGCGGCGGGCAATGCCATTCTGGCATATCGTTCATAAGTGGCGCTGAGGGCGGGGGAGCTTGTCTCGTCGGGTCGGTACCAAGGCTTGGCGGCGATACCGGTGTCTTCAAAAGGCAGCCGATCGATCAGCGGTAGAACGCCGCGATATCCTTCCTTGTCGCCGCGCTGGCCGATCAACGCCTCGAATTGATAGCGGTCGTCCGATTCCTCCACCGGCAAGCGAGCCATATGGCCGGCCTTGATCCAGAAGAAATTGTACCAGCACCAGCCAAATCGTGAGGGAAACAGTCCCGCGCGGGTAAGGTCCGGGTTGGCCGTCAGCGCTGCGAGGTCGGCGGTCAGCCCGACCTCCGTATGCAACCGAAATAGGCCCATCTTTCCTTCGGAAAGCTGCACGATGCCCTTGCTATGGCAATAATAGAGCAGATCGTCGGGCGCTGATGCCTCGGCAAACGTCTTCATTGCGCGGAAGCCGGGATATTCGAACAGATTGCGCCGATCCGTGCTGACCGACGCGGGGTCAATTTGAAACCCGTACTGCGCAACGATGCGGCGAACTTCATCATCCCAGCAGGAGGGGGCGGTATAGGATACCAGCACCTTCATGGTATCCGGCGATGCTTCGGTCAGACCGGACAACCATTGCAACTGCTTGTCCATAAAGGCGAGCCGTGGGCGAACCACCTCACCGTCCGCGGCGGCGTCTCCCAGGTAAGCGAAATAGACGATCGACCGGGAGACGCTCATGCGCGGTCCGTATGGAGCCACGCTATCGGGATCGCAAGCTGCAGGCCCGGCGCCGCGCAAACGCTCTGGGCCAGCCCGGAACCTCATCGTTATGCGTGGGAGCCTCAGCACTTTCGCCGAGGACATGAATTAAATGTTAGGTCAGCAGCTTCGTACCCTGGTCGCGGACTGCGGCGCCGATCATGCCGGAGAAATAAGCGAGCATTGGCGGCAACGAGATGTGGACACGCACGACCGCGTCCATAATTTCAAGTTTCGCAGGAATGGTCTGGCCCATGGCGCTGATCTCCAGCGCCATCTCATCCTCGCTCGGCCAGGAGGCGCGCACCTCGCCGATTCCGCCCGGCATATGTCCGCCAAGTTCGCCAATCCGGCTCTTCAACCGCTCGCGCGCGCCGGCGCGGCCCAGCTTGTGAGGAACATCGATGACGACGGGGACGGACATCAGCTCGCCGAAACCCGCCAGACGGTATTGCCTACATCGTCCGCCACCAGCAGCCCTCCGTCATTGGCGATCGCGACACCCACCGGACGGCCGCGCGCCTGCCCCTTAGCATCGAGGAACTCGCTCAGCACATCGATTGGCTTACCCACCGGATGTCCCTTCACGAACTTCACGAATACCACCTTATAGCCCGAAGGGGGATCGCGGTTCCATGAGCCGTGCTGGCCGATGAATGCGCCCTCGGAAAAAGTGGGTCCGAGCTTCGCGCCCTTCGCGAAGGCCAGCCCGAGCGAGGCGGTGTGCGGGCCGACCGAATAATCGGGTTTGATCACCGTTTCCTCGATCAGCTCCGGCGGCGGATCCTTTGGCCGCCCGTCCGGAATTGCGCCCCAATAGAACCAGGGCCACCCGTAAAAGCCGCCGAACTGCACGCTCGTCAGATAATCGGGCACAAGATCCGAACCGAGCTCGTCCCGCTCGTTGACCACAGTCCACAGTGTGCCGGTGGCAGGCTCCCAGTCCATCCCCACCGGGTTGCGCAGGCCATAGGCATAGATGCGATGATCGCGGGTCTTGGGATCGATCTCCCAGATCGCGGCGCGGCCCGCCTCGACCGCCATGCCACGCTCGCCGACGTTGGAGTTGGAGCCTACCGCCACATATAGTTTCGACCCATCCGGGGTGGCGACGACATTCTTGGTCCAATGATGATTGATGCGTCCGCCCGGCAGATCGACCACCTTCTGCGGTTTGACCGTGATCTTCGTCTCACCTGGTCTGAAGGGCACGCGCAGCAGCGCATCGGTGTCAGCGATGTAAAGCTGATCGCCGACCAGAGCCATGCCGACGGGGGAATTGAGCCCCGACAGCAGCACCGAACGCTCGTCGGCGATGCCGTCATTGTTGGTATCGCGCAGCAGCGTAATACGGTTGGCGCTTCCAGCGTTGGCGCCGGCGCTTTGCTGAAGCTTCTGCTCGATCCAGCCGCGAAAGCCCTGATGATCGTCCGGTTTGGGCGGAGCATTGGTTTCGGCCACAAGCACGTCCCCATTGGGCAAGGCGAGCAGCCAGCGCGGATGGGCGAGTTTGGTGGCGAACGGCTGGACCTTAAGCCCCGCCGCCGGCTTGGGCATTTCGCCGCTCTGCCAGCCGACCGGCTTTGCGATCTTTACGAGCGGCAGCGGGCTGCGGTGCGGTTTGCCGAGCTGCGGCTGCACCCCCTGTTCGGCAACGATGTCGAACTGCGCTTTCTGGCGATGCCGCGCAACAAGCACGTAGCCGCCACCGACCAGGACGACCAGGATCAGCACCGCAATCATGCTGAGGAAAGCGCGCTTGATCATGGTCTCGACAACGCTCCGCAAAAGGGAAGGTGGCGTTACTCGACGGGCGCGGCCTCGGCTGGCGGGTGCAATCGCAGGCGCGCGACCCGGCGGGGATCGGCTTCGGTCACCTCCAGCCGCCAACCGCTGGGATGGACGACGCTCTCTCCCGCCTGGGGGACATGGCCGGCAAGCACGGTCGCCAGGCCACCCAAAGTGTCGACGTCCTCCTCCACCTCGCCCAGGCGGGGGTCGACCAATTCGGCCACTTCCTCGAGCTCGGCGCGCGCGTCCGCCTGCCAGATCCCGTCGAGCAGCGGCACCAGCGTGGCGATCGGCGCATCGTCATGCTCGTCCTCGATCTCGCCGACGATCTCCTCGACGATATCCTCGATCGTGACGAGACCTTCGGTGCCCGAATATTCGTCAAGCACGACCGCAAGATGGGTGCGGGTGGCGCGCATCTCCGCCAGCAGGTCGAGCACGCCCATGGATTCCGGAACGTAACGCGGCTGTCGTATCAGCTCCGCGACGTTGTCCGGCGGGGTCTCGCCGCGTGCGAGGATCGCGAAGACATCCTTGACGTGGATCATGCCGATCACCTCGTCCAGGCTGTTGCGATAGATGGGCAGACGGCTGTGCCCAGCGTCGGCGAAGGCAGCCACGAGATCCGTAAAGCTGATATCCTCCGGCACCGCAATGATGTCCGCGCGCGGGACGCCCACGTCGCCCGCTGTCCGATCGCCGAAATCGAGCAGATTGCGCAGCATTTGGCGCTCGGCGCCGGACAGATCGCCTTTGGCCGGCGCCTCGTCCTCATGCTCCTCGATCGCTTCTTCGATCTGATCGCGTAGCGTCGGTTCGCTGTCACTGCCGAAGATCAGGGCCCGAAGACCCGACCACAATCGGCCGCCGTCATTATCCTCAGGCATCGAAACCGTCAGTCCTCGCGCACCGCATAGGGATCGTCGATACCGAGACCCGCCAGCGCGGCGCGCTCGATTTCTTCCATGGCCTCTGCCTCGGCCTCTCCCTGTTCATGATCATAGCCTAGCAAATGCAAGGTGCCATGGACAATCAGGTGGATGGCATGCGCCTCCATCGTGACATTTTTCTCTTTAGCCTCACGCGCGCAGACCCCGTGGGCTAGTACGATGTCGCCGAGCAGCGTCTCGCCATCGTCGTCGCCCGGATTGATCGCGTCGAGTAGGTCCGGCTGCACCATCGGGAAGGAGAGGACATTGGTTGGCTTGTCCTTCTGCCGATAGCTGCGGTTGAGCAGCTGAACCTCCTCGTCGGAGGTATAGCGGATCGAGACTTCCACGATCGTCTGCATCGAAGNGATGTCGCCATGCGCGCTCGCCTCGATCGCCGCGCGCACGGCGCGCTCGGCGATGGCATCCCAATTCCCGTTCGGCCAAGGCCGCTCGATCGAAGTTTCCGTTTGAATCATAAGGTCGCTTAGAGCCTGATCATCGTCCGTGAAAGCGCGGCCGCGTAGTTCTGATGGCAAGCATCCGCGCTATTTGAAGGGATTAGGCGCCTTCGCCTTCATAGGCGTCGACAATCCGACCGACGATCGGGTGACGAACCACGTCGGCCGCACTGAAGCGGATGGTGGCGATACCTTCGATCCCCTCCAGACGACCGACCGCATCCGCAAGGCCGGATTTGCCGATGTCGGGCAGGTCCACCTGGCGCGGATCGCCGCACACCACCATGCGGCTATTCTGGCCGAAGCGGGTCAGGAACATCTTCATCTGCGCGGGCGTGGTGTTCTGCGCCTCGTCGAGAATGATGAAGGCATCCGAAAGCGTGCGGCCGCGCATGAAGGCGATCGGCGCGATCTCGATTTCGCCCGAGGCGATACGCCGCTCGACCTGCTCGGCCGGAAGCATGTCGTAAAGCGCGTCGTAGAGCGGGCGGAGGTAGGGATCGACCTTCTCCTTCATGTCGCCCGGCAGGAAGCCCAGTCGCTCTCCCGCTTCCACGGCGGGCCGCGACAGGATCAGGCGCGCGACCTGGCCCTGAATCAGCATCTGCACCGCCTGTGCGACCGCGACGTAGGTTTTGCCTGTGCCGGCGGGTCCGAGCGCGAAGATCACATCCGAGGAGGAGAGCGCATGCATGTAGCGCGTCTGCGTCGCCGATCGCGGAACGATCGTCTTCTTACGCGTGCGGATCATGATCGACGGCCCCTCGGCCACGTCGGTGCGAATGATACCGTCCAGCGTCGGCTCCGCCGACATCTGGATCACGGCGTCGACCATGCCGGCATCGACATCTTCGCCTTTGACGATGCGATTGTAGAGGCCGGTCAGCACTTCGCGTGCCCGGGCGGCCGCGGCCGCTTCACCCTCGATCTGCACGCGATTGCCCCGCGCGCTGACATAGACGCCGAGCCGGTTTTCGATCGCTACCAGATTTTGGTCATATTCGCCGAACAGGCGGCCGAGCAGCTGCGGCCGGTCGAAGAGGATATCAAGGCGGGCGCGATCGCCGGCCTGGGCGGGAACGGGCTTACGGCTCATTCGGTCCTTTCGAATCGGGCAGGACCACGATGCGGCGGCAGCGCGGCGAAGAAAAGCCGGAATCGGACGTGCTAGGTCATCCGATCCGAATTCGTGCCCAGACCGGCAGATGATCAGATGCGTTCCGGGCCAGCGCCGAATGATGAACGCCAGACTCCTCCACATCGATGTCCGGCGTCACGAATATTCGATCGAGCTTTCCCACCGGCTGGCGCGCATGAAAGCTGGGGCCGAGCGTGACGGGCTTATGATGCTGGCAGAAGTCGCGGATGCAGCCGCCGCCGCGCCATTCATTAAGATCGCCGGCAAGCAAGGTCGGCAATCGTTCAGGTTGATGGTCGAGCTCGGTAAGAATCGCCCGTGCCTGCTTGCGGCGCCAAAGACCGGAAAGATCGAGATGCATTCCCACCAGCCGCAATGCCTGGCCGTGCGCCCGGACGTCGGCGAGCACCGCTCCGCGTGGTTCAAGCGAAGGAAGGTGCAACGGCATGTGACGGATGATCTCGACTTGCGGGCCAACAAGTACCGCGTTGCCGTGCCAGCCGATGCTGCCCGGCCGCATCTCATATGGAACCGGGCGGTAGGGGCTATGTTCGGTAAGCAAATGTAAGGGAATGGCGCTGTGCCGATCCCCGAATCGGCGATCGGCCTCCTGGAGCAGGACGATGTCCGCCCCGATCTCGCTCAGGATTTCGAGGATGCGTTCAGGACGTCTGCGGCGATCGGAGGCGATTGCCTTGCGAATATTGTAGCTCGCCACCAGCACCATGACGATCGAACCGTGCGCTCCGCCAACTGTTCCCGCAACGATATTCTACCCCTGCTGCAAGTGCGACATGACTGCAACAGCCGGCGCCTTTTTGCCTGTGGAAAAGTCGCATGTTGCGGTGCCGCAAGGGCCTGTGTAATTTTTCTGTCACATTGGCGGGCAACAGGCGGCCAATAGCGACATCAAGCTGTCACATTTGCCGGCCACGGCCGGCCAGGAACGCAAGAATGGGGGTCCCCGGAATGAAGAAGCTTTTCGTCGGCTGCGCGCTTTCCGCGCTCGCGGCCAGCAGCGCCTATGCGCAGTCGACCGGCTCGATCGACTTCGAACAGAAGGAAGTCGTGATCACCGGCACGCGCCAGAATGGCGTCGAAGGCGTGGTGATCCCGCAGACGTCGCGCACCAAGGGCGTGCTGACCTCCGAGTTCATTCAGCACACTGTGCCCGGGCAGACGATCAACGACACGATCAACATGCTGCCGGGCGTAAGCTTCCAGAATAACGACCCATTCGGCTCGGCCGGTGGCACGCTCTCGATCCGCGGCTTTGACAGCAGCCGTATCAGCCAGACGTTCGATGGTATCCCGCTCAACGACACGGGTAATTATGCCATTTACTCGAACCAGCAGGTCGATCCCGAGCTGATCGAGCAAGTCAACGTCAATCTTGGCACCACCGATGTGGACAGCCCCAGCGCGGGCGCGTCGGGCTCGACCGTGAACATCCGGACCCGCAACCCAACCAAGGACTTCCACGTCCGCATTCAGGGCACGGGCGGCGACTTCGATTTCTTCCGCGTATTCGGCGTGCTGGATACGGGCGAGTTCGGCCCTTGGGCGACGCGCGCGTTCATTTCGGCCAGCAATGCTTCGAATGACGCGCCTTATGGGCACCGCGGCCGGATCGAGAAGCATCAGTATAATGCCAAGATTTATCAGCCGATCGGCGCCAATGGTGACTTCGTCTCGATCGCGGGCCACTATAACGAGAACCGCAACGGCTTCTTCGGTTCGCTCCCGCTGCGCGTTGACCGCACGCAGAGCCTTGCGCCTACTCCCGCTGGCCAAACGCCGCGCGTCGTCGGCTCGGATTTGAGCACCAACCGCTTCCCTACCAACGCTGATGAGCGCGACTACACGATCGCGCCCTGCACCGTGAACCTCGTGGCGCGGCCCAACCTCGCGGACCTCGCCAACACCTGCGGTTCGACCTTTGACGAGCGTTACAATCCGTCGAATACCGGCAATGTCCGCGTCAATTCGCGCTTCACGCTGGCCGACGGCCTCGTTCTGACGGTCGATCCGTCATATCAGTACACGCTGGCCAATGGTGGCGGCACGGTGGTCGCCAATGAAGGGTTGTTCGACGTCAACCCTGCCGGCACCCCGTCCCGTGCGCCCTGCGCCACGACGGCTAACGGCGCTACGGTCAACTGCCAGTTCGGCTACATCAGCGGTACGCCCTATTTCGGCAAGGACCTGAACGGGGACGGCGACAAGCTCGACACCATTCGCATGCTCGCGCCGAGCACGACGCAGACGCATCGTTACGGCGTCATTGCGGGCCTACGCTACGAGCTCAACCCCGATCATTCGGTGCGTGTCGCTTACACGTTCGATTATGGCCGCCATCGCCAGACGGGCGAAGTCGGCCTGCTGAACACCAACGGTACGCCCTTCGACGTATTCCCGCGTGACAATCCGCAGGTGGATGTTTCGGGCTCGGTGCTGCAGAAGCGCGATCGCCTGTCGCACGCGATCCTCAACCAGCTGTCGGGCGAGTATACCGGCCGCTTCTTCGACGCTCTGACGGTTACGGCGGGCATCCGCGCGCCATTCTTCAAGCGTGAACTGGATCAGCGTTGCTTCACCACCTCGGTGACGGGTTTCGTCGACTGCTTCGGCTCCAAGCCTGATGCGGCGCAGATCGCAGCCTATATCGCAGCCAACCCTTATTCTGTCGGCCCGACGGGGCTGCCGACCGGCTCTGCGCTGCCGGGTAAGCGCACCTACAAGTACAACAAGGTGCTGCCGGAGCTGGGCTTTGTCTACAAGCTGACCCAGGCGGTCGCCTTGCACGCCAATTATAACAAGGGTGTGCAGGTTCCGAGCACGGACAACCTGTACAACGACTTCTACTATCCGCGTCAGAGCGCGCAGGCCAATCCGAAGCCGGAGACGACCGATAACATCGACGTCGGCGCTCGTTATACCACGGGCAAGCTCCAGGCGGAGATTGCGCTTTGGTACACGCGCTTCGAAAATCGTCTGGCTCAGGCGTATGACCCGGTCGTCGACCGTTCCGTGTACACCAACCTCGGCCGGGTCGACCGCTACGGTGTGGATGGCAGCATTTCGTATCAGCCGATCAAGCCGATCACGATGTACGCCTTCGGCTCCTATCTGAAGTCGAAGATCAAGGACAACGTCGCCGCTGGCGGTGGTTCAACCTACGACTGCTCCAACGCGAGCATGGGCAGCAGCACCGATCTCGTGAACTGCTTCTTCACCAAGGGCAAGCGCGAGTCCTACCAGCCGGTCTACACTGCAGGCGGCCGTATTGAGGGCAATTTCGGCATCTTCCAGATCGGTTTCGAAGGTAAGCGGACGGGCCGTCGCTACGTTAACGACCAGAACGTGCCGGTGGCAATGTGCACCACCATCGTGAATGGTCTGCCGACCTCGACCAACTTCACTACGGCGAGCGGCAACTGCCCCAGCACCGCTGCGCGCAACCAGGTGTTCGGTGCCTTCGAGAAGGGCTACACGCTGTTCAACCTGGACGCGCGGGTCTCGCTTGAGCCGCTGGTCCACAGCGACCGCACCTATCTGCAGTTCAACGTCTACAACCTGTTCGACAAATTCTATTCGGGCGGTTCGACGACGACGGCGCAGCTGCAGCCGACGGCAGTCACCAGCGTGCAGATCGGCGCCCCCCGCGCGGTTAGCGCCACGCTCGTGGTCGGCTTCTAAGCCTAGGCTGCAAGGCAGACAGAAAAGACCCCGTCGCTCTTAGGAGCGGCGGGGTTCTTTTTTGCTTTCGGTGGATCGAAGCGTAACGCTGCGCAACGTCCGCGTCAGGGAATCCGTTCGTTCGGATCGACGCCCCACAGACCGGATTGCTCGATATAGCCGATCTTCTCGCCGATCTGGATGCGGCAATATTGTCCGTCGCATTTGGAGATGCGGCCGATCACTCCCGGCTCGGCCTGCCATAAAAGGCGACCGTCGGAGCTGGGGTCGGAAACGATCGGGCGATATCGCCCGACGACCACCGCGGTACGCCGCGCCGCGAGCAAGGTCGCAAGCATCCAGCCTGAACTGCCGTCCTGTTCTTGAACACGCCGCCAAGGCCCCACAATCTGGAGCACGCGCACGGGCAGGTCGCGGCGCTTGTAGAGCCACAATGCGGGATAGGTTCGGTCGGGTCCGGTGCGCATCAGCGCCTGGCCGGCGGCGATCGATGCCCAATAAGGGACCGGGCGTTCCTGCGCCAAAGCAGGCGCCGCCACTGCGAATCCCAGAGTAAGAAGTAGTGCCCGCCTCACAACCGCTCCGTCATTCCCCCCAGAAACAGGAATCCATACCCTCGGCAGGCGGCGAAGTGAAACCGCATAACCAGAAGGATATGAATTCCCGTCCCTTGGCAATGAAGGGGCTTGGAGCTTAGCGCGGATTGGCCTCGAGCCATGCAAGCACCTTATCAGGAGTGCTTTCCGTATAAGGATCGTCGTCCGCGCCATTATCGTTGATCCCCGGCTCTTCGAACCAGGCGGTGATCACGCCGTCGTCGATCACCATCGCATAGCGCCAGGATCGCTGGCCGAAACCCAGATGATCCTTGTTGATCAGCATGCCCATACGCCGGGTGAAATCGCCCGATCCATCGGGCAGCAGTTTGACCTTGCTCAGGCCCAGATGGCGGCCCCATTGATACATGACGAAGGCGTCGTTGACCGACAGGCAATAGACCTCATCCGCGCCCGCGCCGCGCAGATCCTCATACTGGCGCTCGAACGCCGGGCATTGCTCGGTCGAGCAGGTCGGGGTGAAGGCGCCGGGGAGCGCGAACACGACGACGCGGCCATTGCCGAGCAGCTCGCCGGTCTGGCGATCCTGCCAGCGGAATGGATTGGGACCTCCGATACTTTCGTCACGTACGCGGGTCTTGAGGGTCACATCGGGAATTTGGCGGCCGAGCATTGAGCAACTCCTTTTTGATCGGAGGGGCGTTTAACGGGCGCAGGCAGATCGGGAAAACCGATCTTTTCGGTCTCAGTGATCGACGTTTACTGAATTGGCCCCTCGGCACGACCTTGAACGAACTGGTCCACATAGGGGTTGCCGCTGTCGTACAGACGGTCGCGCGGACCGATCCACACGATCCTGCCCTGGTAGAGCATCGCCACCCGATGCGCGATCTTGCGTGCCGAAGCCATGTCGTGCGTGATCGTAAGCGCGGTCACGCCGAGATCGTCGACCAGGCTCACGATAAGATCGTTGATCACGTCGGCACGGATCGGATCGAGGCCCGTCGTGGGCTCGTCGAAGAAGATGATTTGGGGCCGCGGTGCGATGGCGCGAGCCAATGCGACGCGTTTTTGCATGCCGCCCGACAATTCGCTGGGACGGAGATTGAGAACCCGACGGTCGAGTCCGACGCGCTCCAAGTTTTCCTCTGCAACCGCGCGCATCCGCGCACCGTCGATGCGGCGCCCCTGGGTCAGCCCGAACGTGACGTTGCGCCAGATCGGCAGTGAATCGAACAAGGCGGAGCCCTGGAACAGCATACCGAACTTGGCACGCATGCGATCGAGCGCAGCACCGTGCAAGCCCACCACCTCCTCGCCATCGACGCGGATCGAACCTCGGTCAGGCGTGATGAGGCCGAGGATGCATTTGAGCGTGACGGACTTGCCGCTGCCCGACTGGCCGATGATAGCCAGGCTCTCGCCCGATTCGACCGCGAGATTCAGCCCATCGAGCACGACGTTGCCGGAGAATGTCTTCGAGACGTCGTCCAGCAGGATCTTCGGCATGCTCGCCATCAGCCGAAAACCATCGCGGTGATCAGGAAATTGGAGGCGAGGATCAGCACGAACGCGCTGACCACGGCATTGCGCGTGGCATTGCCCACGCCGGCAGCGCCGCCGCTGGTGCGGTAGCCGTGGTAACAGCCCATCAGCGCAATGAAGAAGCCGAATACGCCCGCCTTCACCATCGCCATCTCGAAATCGTCAAAGCTCATATATTTACGAGTGACGGCGAGATAATTCGCGGAATTGAAGTGGAGCTTCTGCACCGCGAGCAGCCAGCCGCCAAATATGCCGATGGCATTGGCGGCGAGCACCATCAGCGGGAGCGCAACGACCGCGGCAAATAGCCTTGGCGCGATCAGATAGCGATAGCTGTCGGTGCGTAGCGTCGCCAGCGCGTCGAGCTGTTCGGTAACGCGCATCGTGCCGATCTCGGCCGCCATGGCGGAAGAGACGCGGCCTGCGACCATCAGCCCGACCAGTACGGGCCCGAGCTCACGGACCATGCCGATCACGACCACGGCGGGCACGGTCGAGGTGGCGGAGAAGCGCGACCCGGCGGTGTAGATCTGCTGCGCGAGCGCGGCGCCGGTGAAGATCGCGGTCAACCCGACCACGGGTAGAGAGAACCAGCCGATATGCGCCAGCTGTTCGACGAAGCGCCCCGGATAATAAGGCGGCAGCACGGCCCGGGCGACTGTCCGCATCGCGAATATGGCAACGCGGCCGATCGCCGCAAATAGGGCGATGACGAGCCGCCCGATTGCAGTCAAAGGGGCTAGCAGTGCCGCGGCGGGTTGGGGGGCGGGCATATTTGGCCCGCTGATAGCGGGGGAGAGAGGGGGCGGGCAACCCTATCCGGCGACCACCGGTCGCATTGCCCGCCGCAAATCAGATCAGTGGCTCATCTTGCGCGCCATTTCGGCGCGGCTGCGCTCGATCGCGGCCAGTGCGCGGGCACGATCGGCTTCCGAGAGGTCCTTATCGTTGCGGATCTCGTTGGTGGCTTCGCGCAGCCCTTCCTCCACCTCGCGGGCGATTTCCGCCATGTCGACACAGCCGGCGGAGAGCCGGGCGATTGCCTGAGAGTCGGTCTCCCCCGCGGGCGCAGGCTTGGCGTGCTTGCATTCGCGCTCCAGCTCGGCACGTGCCTCGGCCATCGCCTCGCGGGTGATCTTGGCGACATCGATATTGGCGACTGCGCGGCGTGCCTCCTCGCCGGCGCGCTTTGCCTGCTCGGTAGCTTGGCGGATCGATTCATTCATCGCCTGGACCTGTTCGCGGCTCATGCCGGGATGGTTTAGCGGAGCTGCAGGGGGCGCCGGCGGCATCGGCAACATCGGCGACGCCGGAGGAACCGGCGGGACCACGCCCGCCGGCGGCTCAGGCGGCAGCGGCATTGCTGGCGCGTGCGGAACGGCCGGGGCCACGGGCGCATCGCTGTCCGAATCCTGGTCTGCCTGAATGGCGGCAAGGGTCAGCTTCGCATCGGGCTGGGGAGCCGACAGCGGTTCGGCATGGGCGTTGAAGAGCGGCTTCACCGACGACGGCGCGACGCGCGACGGCGCGGCGATACTGCCCGACGCGGTCAGGCCGAGTCCTAGCCCCACCAGCACGGTCGCGAGCGTAGCCCCGGCGATGGTGCGGGCGCGGCTGCGGGTCGAATGCGCGATCATCGTGATTCTCCTTTTGAGCTGGGTGGCCGGGCCAAGCGCGCAGGCGGCGGTGCCTGGCATGCCGGCGCGCGCCGATTTGATGAGCGCGCGGCCATAGTCGGATCGAGATTCGGGCGAAGCGCCGAGTACGGTCGCGTCGCAGGCAAGCTCCTGGTCGGCACGGAAGGCGCGGTAGGCCCAATGAGCAATAGGGTTGAACCAATGAAGCGCGAGCATCGCGAGTGCGAATCCGTTGGCGATCAGGTCGCCGCGCCGGTGATGGGCAAGCTCGTGCGCCAGTGCGAGGCGTTGCTCGGCACCATTATACCGCTGCTCGAAATCCTCGGGTAGCAGGATGTGGCGGTGGAAGATCCCTGCAGCGAGCGGGCCTGACACGACCGGGCTCAGGCGTATGCTCACGCCGCTGCGGAGGAACCCGGGGCCCGAATGCTCGAGCGCGATGCTCATGAAGCGGTGGTGTCGACCAAGCTGCCAGGCAAGGTAGGCGGCAGCGCCCCCAAGCCATAGCGTCAACGCGATGGGTGGCCAGTCGATCGAGGGCTGCCCACTGGCCATCGGGAGAGCCGAAGCTTGTGTCGGTGCTGCGGATCGCACGGTCGCCGCAGCGACCAGCTTGGCGATATCGAGATGGACTGGCGTTGCACGTACGGGATCGGCAGCCTCGGGCAAACGGGGCAGGATCATGCGCAGGGCGGGCAGCAGCCACAGCAGATAGGCGGCATGCGCCCCGAAACGCCGGGCGATCGGGGCTCGCAGCGCCAACACAACCAGCATCAGCAGGGTTGATGCTACGAGCGCCTCGATCGCCCAGCCGATCATGATTTCAGGTCCTTCAGCAGCGCCTCGAGTTCGGCAATGTCCTGGTCGGTCAGCCCCTCGTCTGCCGCTAGATGCGCTACGAGCGGGGCGGCACGGCCGCCGAACAGGCGGTCGACCAGACGCCGCGTCTCGCGCGTCGCATAATCGACGCGTTCGACCGCCGGACGATAAAGATAGCGACGGCCATCCTCCTCGTGCACGAGCGCGCCCTTGGCGAGCAGCCGTCCGAGCATGGTCTTGACGGTGCGTTCGCTCCAGCCGCGTTCTGCTGGAATGCGCTCGGCTACCTCAGCTGCGGTGAGCGGCGCGTCCGCCCACAGCACCTCCATTACCGCCTGTTCGCCTTCGCTGATCCGTTCTGCCACGTGAGTCTCCGATTACATACGTAGTCGTATCGACTACATGCGTAATCGTCAAGTGGATTTTAGACGGGCGGGACAGGAGGTCGCGTCGGATCAGTGCGTGACCGCTCCATTCATAACAGACGCGATCAATCTTTCCGATCCGGCGGATGGTGATGGCCCTGCCGGAAGGGTCCGGCTTTCAAGACCTCGGCCAGTTTGGCGCGTTGGTCCTGCGGCAGGGTGGCGGAAAAGCGGGTGATGCTCTGCTCGAATTTCGAGCGGAGCGCGGTGTCCGCCAGACGAGCCTGATTGAGCCTAAACAGAACCGCATTGCCGTCGAATTGCGGCTGGACGAACAAGCGCGCCGCTTCGGCGCGAGCGGCGCGGCTCCGCCGTACAAGATCGAGATTGGCGTTGAACGTCGCGTGCATCGTCTCCCTGAAGGCATCCGCCTGCGGCTTTGGCAGGGCTTGCGCGACGCGCGTGCGCCAGCTGCTGTCCAACCCGAGCGTCGGATTATGCGTCCAGCGCCAAATACTGCCGCCGATCAGGGCAATGAGGAAAATGTTGAGGACCAGGCTGACGATCAGCAGGACCTTGGGCCAGCGCCTCACAAGGCATTCTCCTCAGGTACGTCAGGGCTCGGAACATCGTCGTGGGGGTATAGCTGGACATTGGCCGTGACCGGATCGAGCGCGGCTGCGGCCGCTGATCCCGCGAGCACGCCACCCGCCGCCGTGAGCGCCAGCGCCAGAGCACCCCACCACAGCCGCACGCGCGTTATGATCCGGCGCCGCTTCGGCGCGCTTTCGAGCACCATCGCCCGCAAGGTTCGGGATGGCTCGGCCACACGGTGCGCAAACAGCAAGGCATCAATTGCGTCCGCCTGTGAGAGCAAGCCTGCGGCGCGGGGATCGGTTCGAGCAAAGGCTTCGGCGGCGGCGCGTTCCTCTTCAGGCCAGCGGTTCGGCGTCGCGCCATAAGCCGCGACCAGCGTTTCGAACCTGGCGAAATCCATGGGCTCAGTCATCGCCTTCCTCCAGCCGTGCCTTCAGCGCTCGACGCCCCCGCGCCAGCAGACTTTCCAATGCATCGACGCCGATCCCCATCAGCGCCGCCGCATCCCGATTGGGAAGTTCTTGATAATAGGTCAGCACGATAGCTTCGCGCTGGCGCGGCGCTAGTGCCGCCAATGCGAGGCCAACCGCATCGCTCTGCTGCTCGGCGCTGATCGCAGCGTCGGCCAGTGGCTGCGGATCGGGCGCATCCCATGTCTCGGGCAGCGCCACTTCGCGCCGCTTGCGTATGCGATCGGTGCAGAGATTGTAAGCGACGCGGTGCATCCACGTGTCGAAGCGCGCCGCGCCCGGTCGCCAGGCANCGGCGCTTTTCCAGACGCGCAGGAAGAGTTCCTGCACGACGTCCTCGGCCTCTGCGCGGTCGCCGAGCAGGCGATGAGCCAGAGCAGTCATGCGCGGCAGCTTGCGGGCGACCAGCGCCTCGACGGCGAGCGCATCCCCCTCGCCGACCCGCCGGACCAGCTCTCCGTCGGGATCGTCCAGACTCAATAAGGAGGCCTCCGCCGATCATGGCCGTGCACGTCGTATCACTGCTCCGGCGCGTTCATGCCACGCATAGCCTGCCGTTCATCATCCGTCAGCACGCCATCGTGGTTGGCGTCCATTCGCGCGAACCGGCGGGCGAGCATGGCATTGATCTCGGCCGCGTCGAGATAACCGTCATTATTGCTGTCCAGACGCGCAAACATGCGCGACGGGTCAAAGCCCGGCGCAGCGCCGCCTCCGGCCGAAGCACCGCCACGCATCATGCCGCCGCGCGCGGCAAATTCTTCCTTGCTGATCTTGCCGTCGTGATCGGCATCGAGTGCCATCAGCCGCTCCCGGGCGCGGGTTGACCAGGCATCGAACGAGAGGCCGCCAGCAGGCGGTGCGGGGGGCGGCGTCTGCGCGCTGGCGATCGTGGCGAGTCCGCCCAGCACGGCGGCGGCGAAGATTCTGGTCATCCTGAGCTCCGTTCGAAATGCCCTATTCGCTTGAACGGAGATGAAGCGCCGATCCGTCGGCGGTGCTGAATCGTTATGCACGCGCGACTGTCACTCCGAACAAGTCCGGAGTGACGGGAAGCGTGGGTCGTCGGTTTGAGTGGGCTATCGCTCGGCGGGATTAGGCGATCTTCAGGCCTTCCTTGTTCATCGCCGCGGTCAGCGCCTTGTTCTTCTCGGGCGCAAGCTTGGCCTTGAGGCGCGGGAAAAGCGTATCCTCCTCCTCGCGCATATGCTTCTCGAGGTCCGCCCGGAATTGCCGGATCTTCGCGATCCAAGCGGGCGAATCCTTGGGCATCATCGTAAGGTCGTAGAGATACTGCTTCACATAGCCGTGATCATTGTTGAGGTGATCGGCAGATTCCGCCTCGCCCGCGTCGCGCATGGCGGGGTAGACCGCATTCTCTTCCTCCATCGCGTGCTTCGCCAGCATATGCTTGAGGTTCATGAGCAGGGTCGCGCGCTTGGTCGTGTTCTTCTCGGTGGTGGCTTCGATTTGGTCGAAGACCTTGAGCGTCAGCTGATGCTCGGCTTTGAGGGCCTCGTCCCATTCGCCCGACAGCATGGTCGGCGCCTGGATGGCGAGCTTGCGTGCGACGTTGGCGGCGAGACCCACAGCGAGCCCCGCGGCGCCCGCGGCGAGAAGCGCGCCGGTGCCGTTGAGATCCGTGCGCGTCGGCTTCTTGCGTGCACGCGTGCCGGAGCTAGTGCCGGTGCTGCTTCCGGAGGAACCCGTGGAGCCGCTCTTGAAACGGCCGTCTTCGTCGCGCGCTTCGGCGCGCGCGTTGGCGGAGCGCTTGGCGCTGGTCGAATTTCTTGAACGCGTCGCAGTCGTCGTGGCCATCGATCCTACTCCGTAATTTAGGCGCGAGAGCAATGCGCCGGTCGGAGCGTTCAACGCCTCAGCAAGCGAAAGTTCTCAATTTCCTCGCAATTCGTCGAGCCAGAGCCCCGCCGTACCGTCGGATGGCGCGCGCCAGTCGCCCCGTGGACTTAGCGCGGCAGCGGCCGAGACCTTGGGACCATTGGGAATAGCCGAACGCTTGAACTGGCTGATCTCGAAGAAACGATAGAGGAAGACTTCGAGCCACTTCCTGATCGTGTCGAGATCATAAGCATTGCGACCCTCGACCGGGAAATCGATCGGCCACTCGCCTGCCGCGGCATCCTTCCACGCGTGCCAGGCGAGGAAGGCGATCTTCGAGGGCGAGAGCCCATGGCGCACGGTGTAGTGCAGGAAGAAATCGTGCAGCTCGTAAGGGCCGATTTTGGATTGCGTGCTCTGGATCGCGCCGGACGCGTCGGCCGGCACGAGTTCGGGCGAAATCTCCGTACCGAGGATAGCGGTGAGGATGCGGTTGGTCTCGCCCTCGAACTGACCGGTCTTCACCGCCCAGCGGATCAGAAACTGGATCAGCGTTTTCGGCACGCCGGCATTGACCGCATAATGGCTCATCTGGTCGCCGACACCATAGGTGCACCAGCCGAGCGCGAGTTCGGACAGATCGCCCGTGCCCACGACGAAACCATTATGCTGGTTGGCGAGGCGGAAGAGATAATCGGTGCGCAGGCCCGCCTGCACATTTTCGAAAGTCACGTCATATACCGGCTGCCCTTGACCGAAGGGATGGCCCATGTCCTTCAGCATCTGTGTGGCGGCGGGGCGGATGTCGATCTCGGCCCCTGTCACGCCCAGTGCCTTCATCAGCGCCCAGGCATTGCCCTTGGTCTCCTCGCCCGTAGCGAAACCCGGCATCGTATAGCCAAGGATGGCCGAGCGAGGCCGGCCGATCCGGTCGCATGCCTTGGCCGCCACGATCAGCGCATGCGTGGAATCGAGCCCGCCCGAAATGCCGATGACGAGATGCTCGCTGCCGGTTGCGGCCATGCGCTTGGCGAGGCCTTCGACCTGGATGTTGAAGGCCTCGTAGCAATCTTCGTCGAGGCGGTCGGGATCGGCTGGGACGAACGGGAAGCGGGCGATGCTGCGCTTGAGACCGATATCGGCAAAGTCGGGTCGATGTTCGAACAACACGCGGCGAAAGCTGGTCTCGGGGTGGCCATGCGCGCGGGCGGTATCGTTGAAGGTGCCGAACCGCATGCGCTGCTGTCGGATGCGCGCGACGTCGATGTCGGCATAGGTCAGCTCGGGCGTGTGATCGAACCGCGTGGAGCGGGCGAGCTGATAGCCGAGCTCGTGGATCATCGCCTGCCCATCCCAGGCGAGGTCGGTCGTGCTCTCGCCCGAGCCTGAGGCTGAATAGACATAGGCAGCAGTCGCTCGTGCGGACTGCGACGCGCCATAAAGGTCGCGCTCACGCTCCTTGCCGACGACGATGTTGGACGCGGACAGATTGGTCAGGATCAGCGCCCCGGCCAACGCACCAAGAGAGGAGGGCGGGATCGGCGCCCAATAATCTTCGCAGATTTCCACGTGGAAGATGAAGTCGGGGAGGTCGCCGGCGGCGAAAATCAGATCCGGCCCGAAGGGAACTTCCTCGCCAGCCAGAATGATGGTCAGGCCGGCTAGCCCGACCCCAGGCGCGAACCAACGTTTCTCATAATATTCGCGATAATTGGGCAAATAGCTTTTGGGCACGACGCCGAGAACGCGGCCGCGGGCGATCACAACCGCGGTGTTGTAGAGCCGCCCGTTACGCCGCAGCGCCGCCCCAACGAGCAGGACCGGCTTCAGCTTCGCGCTTTCGGCGACGAGCTGCGCCAGTTCGACTTCGACGCGGGCGAGCAGGGCATCCTGGAGGTGAAGATCGTCGATCGCGTAGGAGTTGAGGCAGAGCTCGGGATAGACGATCAGGTCTGCGCCTTCGGCATCGCCCTTGCGCGCAAGATCCAGGATCGAGGCGGCATTGGCCGCTACGTCGCCCGCGCTCGCTGCGGGCGTCGCGGCGGCGACGCGGACCATTCCTTGCGCATGGATTGAGAAGAAGCGGTCGGTCATGCGGCGCGTCAACCTCTCTCGTCGGGTGCAGCAACGTAACGCAGCTAGAAAGCGGATCGGTCCCGGTCAATGTCGAGGCGGGATGTGGATGGGTGTTTCGAGAAGGGCGGTGCCTCGACAGGCTCAGCACGAGCGGGATAGACGGCTCTGCACCAATGGGGGCGGGATCAGGTTCAGGGCGACACGCCGGGGATTTCGTGCCCTGTGGTTTTCGCCCCGCGCTGAGTGGATCGCGGCCTGGGCCGGGATGACGGGCGGGAAGGGTGGGAGGCGAGGGTGAGCAGCACCACCCTGCCTGTCATGCCGGATTTCTACGGAAAATAGCCACCGCATCGTAGCGGCCGCGCCAATTAGGGAGCGCTGCCCCAGCCACCCAGCTCCAGTCTCGCTCGATCGCGTCGAATAGAGCCGGCTCGCCGCAGCCGAGGCGCCATTCACCGACGTAGATCAGCAGGTTCCCGCGATAGGTTTCCAGCGCCGTGGTCGCCATGCCCGTGCCGTACGGAGGCCAGCAGAGAAAGAGGGCGCGGTCTTGATAATAAGCTGCAGCCGATGCGTCGCCGCGCAAAACGGGGTGCCAACTGATCGCCGCCGGCCCGGTATCGAAAGCAAGAATGTCTACGCCAGCCTGGCGGAGCATCCAGGCCCAATAGCCCGATCCCGCGCCAATCTCGATCACCCGGCTTGCCGCCTTTGCGATCAAACCGATCGCTTCCTCGGTCGGCACGGCCCAGGCAAAGGATCGCGCAACTGCGGCTTTCCAATTTTGCCAGAGCGGATCAGGGGGCTCGACGGTCTGCTCGCCCGGCTCGCGGCGGCAGAAGGGCGGTAATCCGGCGAACCATGCGCCGTAAGGATTGGCGAGCGCGTCCGCGATGTCGGTCAACCGATCGCGGCGCCGCCCGCCATCGACTGGGCCGCGGCTGCCGCCTGATGGATCGCATTCATCCGTGCGACCAACATGGGATCAGAGACCGCCGCTCGCGCGGGTGGCAGGTAGGCGGTATAGCCCGCGGACATCGGCGTGGTCGGCAGTGCTGCGATCGAGACGATATTAATGATCGGCTCGCAATTGGGTAGGATCGCCGCCTCGTACAGGTAGACAGGGTGGGTAGGGGGGTAAAAACCCATCAGCTTCTCGACAAGCAGCGGCATTGCGGTCGTGTTGTAGGCGCCCGCCTTGAACGTACTGTCGCCCAACACCCCAATCTGCCAAAGCACGAGACCGCTCGACGTGTCCGCGAACCGTCCGTTCAAGAGCCAGTCGGTCGCTTCGAAGGACTGGCAGCCTTGCATGCCCGGATCGACCCCAAGGTCGGCGAACAGGCAATCCTCGGCCGAGACGCCGGGTAGCATCCGCGCCGAATAACCTTCGGCGCGCAATCGGCGGATTGCCTCATGCGTGGGATAAACGAAAACCCCGGGATGACCGTAGCAAGCGGCAACCACGGTTTCGCCCGCGTGCACGCATTCGATAATGCGTTCCACCATTTCGGTGTAAGTTTGGATGCGCGGTTTGCCCACCCCGTAGAAATGGGTCAGCGACTCGGCGCCTTCAGGATTGAGTTCCTGGATCATCGACTCCGCGATCGGATCGCCGACCACATAGAGCACACGATCGGCCTGCCGGATCCAGGCGACCGCCTCTAGCGTAAGCTGGCCGACCGTCCGGATGCCGGTGCCCACCACCGTCAATGAACCCTGTCGATCCGCCGCGGCGGACCCGTTAGACTGCGCCATCGATCTTCTCTTTCTTCTATGTCGCAAGAGAGCGTGCCAGGGTCGGACCTTCGAAGGTCCGACCCTTGGCCGTTACTGCGGTGAGAATCCCGGATAAATTTGCGGGAAGATCTGCGGATAAATTTGCGGGAAGATCTGCAGCGGGTGCTGCACGTAGATCGGATGTATCTGAGGATGCAAAACGATTTGAGGGTGCACGATCTGCGGATGCACGACCTGCGGATGGATTTGGGGTGATATGACCGGGTGCACGATCTGCGGGTGGATTTGTGGCGAAATTACCGGATGCACGATCTGCGGATGGATCTGCGGTGATATGACCGGATGCACAATCTGCGGATGCACGATTTGCGGATGGACGATCTGTGGGTGAACAATCTGCGGGTGGATGATCTGTGGAAAGGTGATCTGCGGAAAAGTTATCTGCGGAAAAGTGACCTGCGGAAAGATCTGCGGATAGGTGATCTGCGGAAACGTGACTTGCGGAAACATGGTCCCACCTCCTGCATATGGTTGTTGGCCCGTGTTGCCACGGATCGAAATGTTATCGTCGCCGCCCTGAGCTGGAACCGCATCGACAACTACCACCAGCACGGGCTGCTGCGTCGGCGCGGAGGCAGCTTGTACCGGCCCGAGCCTTGCGTAGATCGCCCCGGCATTGCCGCTGCGAAGTGCGTCTTGATCTTCCTGCGATAGCCCGGAGTCGCTTAGGACTGCCTCCGGCTCTTTGATGAAGCGCCCGAGCTGGGCGGGATCTGTCGCCAAGCCGACCAGAAATGATCGGAAAGCTGCGGTAGCTTGATCGGGAGCAGCTTGCTCGGAAGCCGCTTCTTGACCAGCGCCCTGTTTGCCGCCGCTGCCCTTCCGAGGGGGTGAGCTGGTACCACTAGGTTCGTCGACCATAACACGATCTCCTTCGGCACAAGCGGATGCTCTGCGCCAACTAGGGGTGCTCGCTTTAATTGTCGTGAAGAGGCAGGGATATACATACCATAACTTTGGGTCCTTGAACAACGGCCAAGTATATCCAAGTTGAAAGTAATCGCAGTGTTGCGGAGCTCGACAGCTTCGATTCTTTGCACGAAGCAGGCTTGCCGACGATCGGAGCTATCAGGCGCGGAGCGCCGAAGTATTATCGAGTCGCTCATAGGCTGGCGCGGCGCGTTCGCCGGCTCGGCCATTGCCCATTTCGAGCCCGAAGCGGGATGCCGCGGGGTCATCTGCGCGTCACGCTGGAGCGGTATACTTACCTCTGCGAGCGCGGAGGTTCAGAGGGGGTGAACGGGCGTTAGCTGAAGCATCGCGACCCAGCCAGGCGGGTCTTGGCGCGCCAAAGTTGTGCCCTGTGAGGCGCGATCGAGCTCACGATGTGGCCATGGTTGCCGGACCGCCCAGGGCATGTTGCTGTCGGCGATCGACGAGCAGCCAGGCGAGAAGCGGGAGTGCGATCGCATAAGCATATTGGGTAAGCGTAACGCCGATGTTGAAGGGGAACCAAATGTCCGGGATCCCCAGTTGGCGCAGCTCATTAACAAACAGCGCGACGGCAATCACGCTGAGCGTCCCCAGCGCCAGCCACCGGCGTTCACCATGCATCCAGATACGCATCGCGATGACGGCAACGAGGCCGACGAAGAGGAGCCGAACAACGGGGATCAAAGCGTCGGCATGCGCGATCGCTGCAATCACCCTAGCGATTGAGGCAACGAGGGCGATTGCCAGGACCTCGCGTCGCCCGCGCCCCTGCGCCCAGTCATTCCATGCCGCGGTCCATGACAGCATCGCGACTGGCGAAAGCAAGATCGTGTTGACCCGGTAGATCAGCGTCACGTCGAGCAATTCGGTCCAGGCGGAGACCGCATTTCCTAGTCTCAGGAGTGCAGTTGCCGTGAGCGCAATCGATAGCCATCGGGCAAAGCCCGGCCGCGCCGTGGAATGCGCCTGTATGACTGCGATGCCGGCCAGCAAGACCATCATCGCTGGCAAAGCCACCTCAACGATATAGCCTGCAATCGATCGCCACCACTGGGCGCGATGGAGTTGCTCGCCGAACGAAGCTGCGGCCAAAGTCGGAACGCTTCTCAAGCCGCCGCTTTGATTGTCGCGGCCCGGCCAGGGCTGCATGAAGGTTCTGACGGCCAGTAAAACAGAATG
>JGI24739J22299_10000100_pt1 | contig 25758 bp, 39 predicted proteins | sample KBSCornC5_FD_22299 | JGI IMG/M metagenome (IMG submission 22299)
TAGCTTTGCGGGTACGGGATCGTTTACGGCTACCGCGATCCAGAGTTTCTCGGCAACCGCAAGTTTTGCAGGAACGGGTTCCCTTACTGCCACGACTAGCGGTAGCTCGGGTGCCAGCGCCAACGCAACCTTCGCTGGTTCCGGGGCCCTAAGCGTAACGCTTAATCAGAGCTATTCCGTAAACGCACCGTTCGCGGGTACTGGCGCATTCACCGCGACCACCAAGTATCCGGTTGACGTGTGGATGCAGAACACTCCGATGTTCGCGGCCCACCGGGGCGGCTCCGCATCCTGGCAACAGCACACGATGAACGCCTACGATAATGCCGTAGCCTGGAATCCAAACCTGGCACTGGAAGTCTCCGTATGGAAGTCCGCCGATGGGGTTTGGGTTTGTAATCACGACCAGAACACCGGAACGACCGGAACCTGGAACGCCTCCTACGACATCCCGACAACCAACTGGTCTACACTTTCCACGGTGCGCTCCACAGTAGGCAACTACCCCATGATCCGGCTTATTGATCTTCTGAATAAGTATGGAAATAGCCGTATCTTTTTCATTGATGACAAGCCCAATGTTGACCAGACCGGATTCTTGAACCTCCTGGATTCCTATGCTGGTAAAGCGCGTTACATCATCAAGTGCTACTACGACAATTCGAGCATGGCCACCGCCGCTCACGCGCGAGGGTACAAGACGTGGGGTTACTACTACAACGCTGATGTAGTAAACGCACCCTCCACGAATGCAAACTGGGATATTCTCGGTCTGGAAATCGCCGGAACCACCGCCAACTGGAACACCCTGAAGTCCTATGGGCGACCCGTGCTGGCTCACATCGTCCAGAATACTACTCAGTATTCAACTGCTCAGACACAGAGTCCTGCCGGATATATGGTGGCGGATGTTATCAATGTCGTCCCTCAGTCCGGAACTCTAGCAGATTTCTCGGGCTCTGGCTCTTTTACGGCGGCAACGTCACAGGGGCTTAGCGTTACGGCACCTTTCGCAGGCTCGGGATCGCTTGCGGTAACGGGTTCCCAGGGGTTTAGTGTCACTGCATCAATGTCCGGAGTTGGAGCGCTTAGTTCCACCACCTCTCAGGGGATTTCCGCAACCGCCGACTTTGTGGGTAGCGGGGTATTCAACGCACTTGTTGCCCAGGCATATCAAGTCACTGCGGCAATGTCCGGGAGTGGGGTACTTACTGCAAGCGCGGGTAATATGCAGGCAGTCGCTGTGAATTTCGGTGCCGCTGGTGTGCTGACTGCCCAAATTAAGCAGGCATATGCGGTAACTGCCAGCATGGTTGGCAATGGCCAGCTTGTTGTCACGGTGAGTACTGGATCGGATTATGCAGTATATGTTTGGGATGGGGCAAGTCTCATTCCCGCTTCTGTGGGAATTTGGGATGGCGCTCAGATAATTCCATCTGAAATTCTAGATATCACGTAAAAAGTACGATAGGATGGAAGAGGCGCAGTGTAGCGCAAATGCCCCGTCCAGTGTTGAGTTCCGCAAGTCACTCCTCCTCTCCCGCTATTGCGAGTATATTCCACTGGGCGGGGCTCCATATATCTATAGGGTAAACTTATAACATGAGTAATGTTGGCATCGCACCCCCAGATTTCACCACGCCAATTGGTAAGCTTCGGTCGCTTATTGGTGATGTCGGGTATGTTCCGCTGGTCCCCCCGGTGGCAGGCGAGGGTGATTACTCCAACTTCTCCGATGACCAGCTTCAAACCTTTCTAGACTTGGGTGGTGGCGATAATCTCGCCTATGGGGCGGGATACGCCTACAGCACGCTAGCAGCCCAGTTCGCTGCCGATGCCATGAAGGTGACGACCGATGACGAGTCGATTGACCTTACTGGCCGGGCTGACGCAATGCGAAAGCTCGCTGACCAGTGGTTCGCGCGTGGAGATGTTACCGCCGCTGCAAGTAACGATTACTTCAGTATTGTCTATCCCGAATATCAGCGCGAATGCGATACGGATGCGGAGCTTGAGGCGCGCACTACGCATTGGTGGTTCTGATGGTAGCGTTTCCCTCGCGGCCCCGAGTTGCCTATGGGGATGTTGCCGCCATTGCCGAAACGGTAAGGCCGATCATTACCCCCTGGTACAAGGGGTATGTACATATCTTCATTCCACCCGCCCCGGGAACCGGGATTGATATTGACGCCGGAACTATGCAGGTTACCATTAATCCATACTGGAGCGGTCCCGCACGGATTCAGCCGATTAGAAATATGCTTTTGTCCAAGGAGACAACTAACGATACTCAGGTGAGGACCGTGCTGTTTCAACTTGGTTACGCAAAAGACGGCTCGCTGCCAGACGTTCGGCCCGGACATCAAATTGTCGTGTCCAACGGTGGTAACAACCAGCTTCTCACACAGTACCAGTATGTTATTGGCGGAAGCCTGAACTCCACCGGGGCATGGAATCATACCATTTTCACCACGGCCAACTTGGAAGTAAATCCTAATTACAGCATTGGCCCTGCCGTCTATCCGGGTGAAGATGTTTTCCCGGATGAAGACTTGTTCCCGGGGGGCTGATATGGGTGGAGTTGTTTGGCTTGAAGGAAGCGCCCAGGGTTTACTCAATTGGGGTCCGGAAACCGAGAAGCAGATCAAGGCACTCATCCTCTCGATAATGGAGGATGTCATCAATGACGCTGCCGCCAAGATGAGAGAATTCATCAGCACCCGTGGTCTGCCAAGTTCCAAGGGTTCCGGTCGTATTGATACTGGAAACATGCTTGCCTCAGTTGATGCCGAGATTACCATAGATGGCGAAAATATCAGCGGTAAATTCGGCTGGCTTGCCGGTGGAGAGGTCTATTTCTTGGCCCAGGAAGAGGGCGCGGTTCTCTGGAATGGTGGCGTCATTATGCCCATGCTCGCTCTTTATGATGCCGGGCAGTGGGCCATTACCGAATTTGCAAACAGGGTGAGTGCAGCACTATGAGTTCAACGGTTGGTGGCCTGAATACTTATGCCACACAGAAAGGTATCTTCGACTATTTGACGGTACAGATTCCGTGGGAAGTTGTTGACGCCGAGGTTCCCGATGGTGAGACCGTGCTACTTACTAACGGGGTTCTCAGGCCATATGTTGTTCTGCGCTTTAGTGATTCTCTCGCTGCAAGTGGCCAGAATAGTTTCGGTGGTCCCGTTCAGGATGGATACTACTCGCTTTTCCAGGCGCTCTGCGTTGCACCAACCGGCATGAAAGCGCTGGAGCTTCAGAGTCTATGCAATATTAAGCTTCTGGGTTATCAGGCCGACAGTAACAGTGGTCCGGTAACCAAGGACTTTGGCGGTGGGTCAATGGCCATCAAGGGCGTCAATACAAACCCGAGCTTCTTTGTTGCCATCAGTGGTTACCGCTTTTTGACGAATATGGCCACCGAATAACATCCGATATTTTAGATGTAAAATATGCTAAACTGGAGTAGATATGACTGACGAGACCACCTTCTATTATGTGCGAAACACCGTGTCTGGTGTTACTATCGCGCAGACCGCTGAAGAGGCCGCTCACATCCTCGCACACGAGCAGTTCAAGAAGTACCACATCCTTGTGGACTCCCCGAAGGACGAGGTTCTTGCTCAGCCGTACTGGGTGGATGACGACGGCACGCGCCACCCCATTGAGGGTGCTGACCCCATCCAGCTTCCCGAGGAGCGCCAGGAAACTATTCAGATTCCTACTGAGCGCCAGGACGCGGACAATGCTGGCAAGATTGACGAGGACGACGAATAATGCCCACCCGACTTACTCGCAATTCGCAGACATGGGCAATCGCCTACCAGTCTGCATTTGCCAACCCCGCAGCGCCCACAACGACCGAACTGAATAACGCTAACTTCGTATTCAAGGTCTCGTGTGCGCTGACCGAGGACTCCACGAGCATGACGCTTGGAGACTCCGACACGGATTCGACTATTACGTTCTGCTCCATTGGTAATGAGCAGACCGTTACCAATGCCAACCCCACGGCACAGTGGACTTGGCTCAAGGATGCCAACACTGGCGGTTCCGGTAGCACTGTTGACCTAACCTCGCTGTATAATCTGGCGACTGGTCTTCTGGACCTTCCGGATTCTACCTACTGGCTCATCTCGCGAACTGGAAAGCAGGGCTCGCAGGATGCCAACTTCGCCATCACCGATAGGATCAAGATGGCGCTGTTCACGACTGACTACTCGCTTGACCTGATCGAGAACGGCAAGCCCGAACGTGGCCAGCAGAACTTCATCTATGCTGGTGGCGTCAATTGGAATTATAAATTGGCTTCATAATCGGAAAGATAGGCAATCAGCCCTTGGATTTTGGCGGAATCATCGTCAAGCATTCCGAGGGCTGTGTTGCATCTACGACAAAGCAGGCCCCTAATGCATTTACCACAGGATACTTTATAACCAGGAAATTTATCCACGGGGCAACAAGCGTGATCGTGGTCAATCACCAGATCACTTTCCCCTTCACAAATGGCGCATTTCGGATCGGCGAAAAGCTCAATTAACTCAGTCAGGGTCAGGCCATATCGAAATATAACCTTATTATGGTTCTTGCAGCATTTAGCCCGGCTCCCGATATACTTTTCGCATCCGGGGACGGGGCATTGGCCTAGCTCACCAAGCGGGATGGCCAATTCTCTCTTGGACTGGTAATGCTTATTGCAGAGCCCGCGAGAATACACTGGCAGACTGCATCCATCAAGGCTGCATATGAGCCAATTACCATTTTCATCCCTGCGACGATAAACGGCTTGGCCCGGTTTCTGCGGCATTATATAAAAACCTATCTAGTCGTGGAACTACTAGGTATAAGCCTAGCACACAACAGTCGTTATTTTCTGGTAAGATGGTATTAGATATATCAGACTTCGATTGACCTCTTAGGGGACGAACCCATTACTAACACAAAGCTTGCCGCGACTGGTAATCTGACAGCTTGGTGGGGAACCGCTGCTGCGTTCGCGAACCCGGCTAAGCCGACTGTTGCCGAGCTTTCCGCTTGCATTGACATCACGCAGGCTATCGCTTATGACAACTTCGGTTTCGGCTTCCAGGCGTCCAATAAGAATGCTGACCCGTCCTGGGCAGACACTGGAAACGTTCAGACTCGTGGATTTGCGAACTACTCCGGTAGCATTTCGTTCTTCTATCCGGCCGCATTCGATGTTGCCACGGATAACACGTACCTGACCTGGGATGCTCTTGACCAGCGCCTCACGATTGGCTACCTTGTCTTCCGGTTCGATGGTGCCAAGGTTACCACGGGGCCGGTTGCGAACGACTTCGTTCGCGTCTACAAGGTTCAGACGGACGCTTGGAGCGATGTCAACACGGGTGAGGTCAACTTCAAGTACACCATCTCCTTCCAGCCGCAGGGAGTTGCTTACGTGGACGCCGTTGTTGCCACTACGGCCCCCGTTCCGATCATCGCGCTTGCTGCTGGTGGTACGACCCTCTCCCTGGCCGCTGGTAAGAAGGCTACCATCACCTACCGCACCGGTCGGCAGCTTTCGAGCAACGGAACGCCGAGCTTCTTCACGTATTCGTCCAGTGACACGACCAAGGCCACGGTTGACAACAATGGTGTCGTCGTGCCGGTTGCATCTAGCGGATCAGTTACGATCACTGCCACTGACAAGGTTACTGGAGCGGTTTCCACTGGTCTCGCCCTGACCCTGGCGGCGTAAGTTTCGGCCCTTCCGCCGAAAACCTAAAGGAACACCCGACAACTAGAACCCCCAGAAGGCTATCCCCCTTCTGGGGGTTCTTTCGCGCCGAAAGCGGTTATAAATCTTGAAATATGATATGCTTTTACTAGACTTACTAGAGGAGAGATATGTCTAATTCTGATTCGCTGTTGAACAAGGGCGTCTTTGATCTGCGAGCCGTGCTTGCCGAGCGACTTTTGCCAGAGGAAGAGGTATCGTTTTACATTGACGAGGACATGGGACACGCCCTAGAACGTGTGGAGGCCCAGCTTACGGAACTGAAGAACACGCTTGCTCTTGCAAAGCTCGGTGACGATAAGGCTGCGATCAAGCAGGCCCAGGGCGCGGTGAAGAAGACTGAAGATAAGCTGGAGGAGATTCGTCAGGCCGTGACGCCTTATAAGGCACACATCAGGACTATCACCCGTAGGGCCAAGTTCGACATTCAGAGTAAGGCGATTCATAAGTTCCCCTTTAAGCGAGACCTTCAGGGTTTTGATGACACCGAGAATGAACTCAATCGGACCCGCTATGCCGATGCCCTGGTTTGGGCGTCACACCTTCGGTCTATTGAGGCTCCGGATGGCGCTACTCAGACCTTCGCGGGGTATGAAGACCTGGAGAAGGTCCAGGAAATCATGGATACCATTCCCGAGAGTGCCTATCGTCGCATCAACAAGGCCATCGATGACCTGATGGATGACGGAAACCAGTTTGAGTTCGACGCCCAGAATGAGGATTTCTCCTCCGAGTCTTGACCGAGTGGGCTGACCATAAGCCGATCCTGTCGGATATACGGTTGGCGATCAAGACTGGCCAGCGACCCACGGCGATCATTCTTCGCGATAAGTACGCTGGTTACCGCGATTATGACGATTCGCTGTGGCAAGTCCTGCGCGCTCACACAGTCAATCCGAATGAGTGGACGGACTGGGATATGACTCTGGCCTCAGTTGCTCAGCTTATTGAAGACTACACCGATAAGAATAACGGGCAGCTTTATTGGGTCGATGCCTCCGATAAAGTGCAGTGGGAAATCCGCAGTTCATTCAGTGGATATGACGCTGCAATTGAGGCAGAAAAAGAGGGGCACGAATTCTTGCCTGGCGAAAGTCTTTACGCCGTGCCGATTTTTGACGAAAACGATCCGCCCACATTCCAGGAGTGGATTGAAAACTTGGATAACGACACCACCCATCCGCCGGGATACAAAAATGCTGGCCATCAGGAGTGGGAGATTCTGGACGCCCAGGAAGAGCGCGACCGGAAGCGTCAGGAAATCCTAGACAAGCTTAAGAAAAAGGGCTAATTGTAGCACCTGCTAGACTGGAATAGTCTATATTACATCTAATATTTTAGGAATCACGTGGGCGGCGAGAACGATTACAAGCTAGCGCTTATTGCGGACCTTTCGCAGATGGAGCGTGGGCTTGCCCGCATCACTAACAACCTGGCGGGGGTTGTCGGTGGACTTCGTGAAACCGATTCTGCCATCAAGGGCACCGAGGCGACCAGCAAGAAGGCCGCGGAATCTCAGACTAAGTTCAGCACTTCGCTTAACTCAACCCGATATGCACTGTACGATGTCAGCCGGACGCTTGCTGTAACCGGTATTGCCCTTGTTGGCCTTGCCGCGCTTCCTACCAAGGTTGCCATCGACTTTGAGCGAGAGTTCGCCAACGTAAAGCGTACCGTAAGCGGTGCGACAAGTGCAACCAAGGCCTCGTTGATCGATCTTTCTAACACCATTCCGGTAGCGTTTAAAGACCTTACCGAGATTGCCACCCTGGGTGGTCAGCTTGGTATCGGTGCCAGCGGAATCATCAGCTTCACCAGCACAGTCGCAAAACTGACGGCCACCACTAACCTCTCTGCCGAGGTTGCTGGTACGGCTCTTGGTCGATTCAAGTCATTCGGTCTAGTAACCACCGATCAGTTTGGCAACCTGGCCTCCGCCATCCTGAAGGTCGGCGTAAACTCGGTCGCAACTGAGTCTCAGATCGTTGGAATTGCCACCGGTATCGCCGGTATTGGTAAGGTCGCCGGACTGTCCGCCGCCACATTGGTCGGTTACGCGGGAGCCCTCGCCTCTGTCGGAATTCAGCAGTACGCCGCCCGTGGTACAACCCAGCGCTTCCTGACGGAAATCCAAAAGGCTGCAAGTGATGGTGGCCCCGCCCTGGAGACCTTTGCCAAGATTTCTGGCTACTCCGCTGCCCAGATTCGCACTTCGTTCGGTACGGATAAGTTCAACCCCATCTTCCAGTCTCTTATCGAGAACCTGGGTGACACGTCGCGAACCGGTAAGGACCTCAACAGCACGCTCGCTGACCTTGGTATCAACTCCGTTATCGACCGTCGCACCCTCCTCCAGCTTTCCGCTGCGCCCCTCGCTGTCAAGCAGGCCTTCGCGGACGCCAACTCGGGCATCAAGTCTAGTGCGGAACTCAACAAGCAGTACGGCAACATCGCCGAGACTACTTCCTCCAAGATCAAGGTTCTCCAGAATCAGTTCCAAAGCTTGCTCAATACGACCGGCCAGGCGAGTGCTGGTGGGCTAAACTTCCTTATTGGTGGCATCTCGGATGTTGCGCGCACGCTGACACAACTTGCAAGTACCGACGCTGGACAAATCTTTCTCACCATCGCGACCGGAGCCTCATTGCTGGCTGGGGGCCTGGCGCTGGTTGGTGCCGCTGGTACTCGGGGTGCTGCCGGGCTGATTGGTATGGTAACTGCACTCCGTGGATTGAATGCGGAAACCGGTGGAAGCATTGGGCTCATGGCCGCACTGCGCACCGAGCTTGAGGCCACGGGACGCGCGGGGCGAATTGCCTCCCTGGGAATCGGAGCCGCTGGATTCGCCGTAAAGGGTCTCATTGCCGTTGCTGGTGTAATCGCCGTGTCCCAGCTTTTCGGCTGGTTTATGCGTATGGGTGACAATGCCGCGTCCGCTTCCATTGACGTTGAGAAGCTGGGTGACACCACGCTTAAGGCTGGGCAGAAGATCAGCGCGCAGGCGAAAGAGCTTGACCGGTTCACCCGTGCCGCTAGCAGCTACCAGTCTTCGTTCAACATTACGGCCGGTTCCATCTCGGATCGGACTATTGGTCAGATTAATAACCGCATGGCCCAGCAGGTTACGGGCATCAATGGCGCGTTCTCGCAGGCCGGTAGCCCACTGAAGGCTATCGATGATGTCCTGGGTGGTCTTCCTGGTCACCTCTCTGGGCTGGATCAGGCGCGTGAGGCCGTAAACAAGATCGATGGTGCGCTCGCCAAGCTAGTCAAGGGTGGAAACATCCAGGGCGCTCAGCAGGCAATGACACACCTTCTTGCTACCATTGGTGGTCAGGGGCTGAACTACGTGAACTTCAAGGAGTTCATGGATCAGTTCCCCCAGTACAAGAAGGCCCTCCAGGAGGCGGCTAAGGCAGCAGACGCGGCGACGAACGCCAATGCCAAGCTGAATGCATCCGCTCCGATAGACCTTGCCAAGACGCTGAAGGACTTGAGTGGCCTGGATGACAAGGGGCTGACAAAGTACACCGACGCCTATAGCAAGAGCGTCGCCAGCCTTACGGACTTCAACTCCATCGTCAAGCAGGTTCAGGACAGCCAGAAGCAGGCCAGCGCCCAGGCAAGCCTGAGTGCGGACGAGCAGGCAAAGGCCGCTCAGTCAACGGCCGACTCGGCGGTTAGCCTCCAGTCGTTCACCGACCAGCTTAATGCAAATAACCAGGCGCAGCAGACATGGCTCTCCAACCTCGTGGTCCTCTCTACTCAGGCTGGACCGGCTGCGGCTCAGCCGTTTATCGATGCTGGGTATAGCGCCGTTAACGCCTCCATTCTCCAGCAGCTTGTGGACGCAACCCCGGCCCAGCGCGATGCCTATATTGCCGCCCAGCAGGAGGCGGCAAGCCTGGCAAGTGCCCAGACGGCTCAGGCACTTCTCGCTTCTGGATTCATTGTCACTGCCGCCGGTGGTGCTATTGGTAAGGACACTGCGGCCAAGCTTGCCCAGGGAATCCAGCTTGGCCTCCCGGTTGAAGCGCTCATGAAAAGTCTCAACCTCCGGTTCAATGCTAACCCGGTTGTCCCGGCGGTTGACACTGATCCGGCGCAAAGTGCAATCAATGGCCTTATCTCTCGTAACAATGGTCGGACCATTATCCTCAACGTAAACACAAACGTACAAGGGGGTGGTATAGCCGGTGCGCCCGGTATCGGCTATGTGGCTAGAGCTTCCGGTGGCGTGGTTCGCGGACCTGGAACATCCACATCCGACAGCATTCCCGCGCGTCTCTCGGACGGTGAGTATGTCATCAAGGCCTCTCGTGTTCGTGCCCTCGGGGTTGGTTACCTGGATGCTCTAAATGGTGGTCGTAGCACTCGACCGAACCACTTTGCGGACGGCGGCCCGGTGTCCGGTGGCCCCTCGATGAGTGTTGTTGAGCTTGGTCCCACTTCTCTCGGCGTGCTACGCCAGGCTGTTCGCAATGAGGTTGGACTTTACCTGGGAAACGATGCGGTTGCGCGTTCTGCTAACAGTGGTAATGCTAAAATGAATGCGAGAGGAGCTTACTAAATGGTAGCAAGCACTATTTACTTCGGCACTACCCAGAGGATGATGACCCTTCGCCTTCCGGATGCTGGGATGACGGCACGGCAGGTACACTACGCTGATGATATGCAGTTTGAGAATGGCGGCGGCGACGTTTACCGACCATCGCTGGCATATCACATGGAGTATGACTTCGAGTATGGCCTATACGAGGCTACGGGGTCACAGGGTCTGAACAATTTTGCCGACTTCGCGGCTGGACTTTATGGTAATCCCATCATTTACTTCGCCGACCCCATGTACTATGATGTAAACCTTCTGCCACCGTACTTCGCCGCTCCCGCACTTTCGGAGCAGGGATGGAAGTCTATCGGAGGCTCAACCCTGACTCCTACCTATTCGAATACGGCCGCAAATACCGTGGGCCAGCCTTATCGTTCCGTTGCTTACGACGTGGGAACACTCACGGCCAACACCCTTCCGGCCGAGGGTTATGCTAGCGCGATTATCCCCATTCCTCCGGGTATGACGCTGTGGCTTGGGGCTTCTGGTTCTGCAACCGGTTTCGGTGTCGTCCGCGTAGAGTCTTGGCTCAATGCTGCGTCTTCCCCGGCCGCATCAACTAACCTTACACTTCTGTCCACAACTGGAACTACGCGACTGAATACTAGCATCGCAAGCACTGCGGCTAACTATGTTCGCATCGGTATCACGCGGTCGTCGGCTTCTGCGGGTACGGTAACATTGACCTCAATGATGGCGCAGCTTTGGCCAACTGGAACCACTCCAACCCTTACTGGAAACTTTCAGTCCGGACAGGGACATAATGGCTGCAAGTTCTCGGCCGATGTTCGCGAGGAAAAGTACATCTTGCGTGATGACCAGGGGCGCAACGTTCACTACATGGGTCTAAGCTTTGGGCTTAAAGAGGTCATTCGCTGATGGCAATGCCAAGCTTTACATTTGGCGGAAATGGCTCGGTCGGCGACCTGATTGGCGGAAGCTGGAGAGTAACCGAAGCCACACCGGCTGTCGATATTCTCGATACCTCCGGTGAGATTTCAAATATTAGCGCTGCATTCAAGCGCATTTCCCAGACGGCTGGCAATACTCCAGCCTCGGCCCCAGCGGCAGCAAGCGAGTTTGTCCAGGGTCAGTCGTGTACCTTTACTCACCCATCGCTCGGCACCTATAACGCCTATGTTTCCGGTACCACACCCCAGGGTGGAACTATTTCACTAGACATTCTCAGTCGGGGAAACATCCTCAATGTTGAGATGTCCATGCCCGCGTTTGCGGATGGAGCTAGCTTCTATAGCTGGTCACGCAAGGTGATAGATGGCAGTATTTCCAATGCTCAAATTTATGATATGACGGTCTCTCCAGCCGGGAACATCTGGGTGACTGGCGGTAGCACTGGCTCTGATTCTTCAACGCTGTATGACCGCTTTGGCAACTACATTATGGGGCTTAGTCACTCCTATAGTGGTCTGGCAATTAGACTAGACTCTTCGGGAAATATCTATGTTCTGTCCTCGCTTCGGGTGGAGAAATTCAACTCCAGCGGTGTAAGCCAAGGTATTATCATTACCTCGGGTGCGGGTTCGTTCGCAAAAATGGCAATAGACTCTTCTGACAATATCTATATTGCCACGACAGATACAACCAGTAATTCTGCGATTAAAAAGTACAGTTCGACCGGTACTTTTATTTCATCTTTTTTGACGTATAACTCTGTAGGGAGTTTTCCCACTACAAATCTGGTAGGAAATTATACCGGTATGAATTGGCGACCAGTAAACGCTAACGGTCACCCGGAGCTTCTTATTGCTTATACTGGCTCTAATGCGACGCTTATTGGTCACACTTATTACGGAATGATTCAATGGGATTTGACCACTAACGCTCTACTTGTGGACAATCTTCTGGGTACTCCAGATCAGGAGTGGTCGCAGGTGGGGCTGGATTATACGCCGACGCCTACCATTGATGCTGGTCTTGGTAATAAGATCATCTATGCAACACAGACCGGCTTGCAGCAGATTTTCGGCACGCCACAGAAAAGAAACTACACTAACGTAAAAATCTTCCCGCGCGTGGAGAGGTCAAGGCCAGATAGTGACGTTTACCGCAAGTGGTATGCACATGGTTCTGCAACGCTAGCCACAATTCCGCCCTACTCAAACCTTGCCTATACCGCAGACAAAAACGGCTCGGGGTATTGGTTTGGTTACCAGAATAAGGTGTATCGAGTTGCTGGCGGGTACTTGGGGCCAAATCAGGCTATTGAGTGCTACTTGGGAGCCGCTGGCTTTACGGGAACCATTGAATATGGCCCCGGTTTTAGCTATGCAGATGGCGCAGCTTCTCTGGTTGATTTTCCAGCATGGACGGGAAACGTCTGGTCGCGCCTGAAGGAATTGAGCAGCCGAGTAAATCGGGGAATAAATACAACCCCGACTGGTATATATATCTACCACACTGATAGTCGAACTGACCAAATTAAGTTCGATATTTCCGACCGTGAAGTTAGTCCTAACATTCAGGTTGGCGATATGGGTGCTCAGGTTATCAACGTCACAAGCCATAATGTTGCTCGCGGCCCAGGAGGTAGAACTCTACTGAAAATACCTGATCCCGGGGACAGTACAATTGAAGTTGCTGTTGGCCGAGTAACATTTGCAACCATCCAGGCAAATGCAAACGCCACGGCAATTGAACAGCCCAGCTATATCAGCACTATTTTTTCGGGCAGTGGCCCATACGTGCCGAACGACACGGGTAGTTCTAAGTATTACATTACGGACTCTACTGACATATCTGCCGGTGGACCCAAGCTGGTTGTCGCTGATTGGCTAAAGTATGGAGGTAACTTGGAGGCATATCCGAGTGATACCGATGGATCGATTGACCTAATCCTTACCGGTCCGCAGGTTGAGATTCCGGGATATAAGGGACCATACCGCTTGGGATACATGCTGGGCGGCTCGTCTGGCAATTTCGTCCCTTGGTACTGCCTGTACGGTCAAGGTGTCACCACTCGCGACTCCTCATTCTCAGTTCTTACTGGCGTGCCTGTCCCGCTGGCAAGTTCCCTGCGGAGTCAGTCTATTGACTCGCCATTTATCGACAGCGAAAGTGCCGGGTATGATATGGCTCGAATTTCCTCTGGGAACATGATTTCCGGTGGTGTAAGCTTGACTGTTAAGATTCCCATTACATCTGCTATGTCATTTGGCAAGGTCGCTGGTGGGTATTTCTTCTATAATCGAAATATGTGGAGAATTATCAAGGCGGACTATGAGGCTGGCTGGGTAACTCTTTCTGCTCAGCGCGATACTCGGTACTCTGAAGCTCAGCCGAGTGGACTTACCTATGCCCAGGGAAATACCCTGTGGTCTAATTTCCGATATATCGACAACTATCTTAGCCCGGGAGTAAATGGTGCCTAAAAATATCAAACCAGAGGGTGATGACCAGCCCTGGAAGCGCGCAGTGGATGATGACTTGCGCGAACTTTGGCAAATCATTATCGCACTTCAGAATCAAGTTAAGCAGCAGGGAAATAGCTAATGGCAACCACAAGTCCGGACAATATTTCTTACCCGGTAACAACCGATACGTGGGCCACGCAGTCTGATCTTGCAAACCTCGCATCCAGTGTTCAGAACTCCTTCAATAAGCGCGAGCGCTACAATTACGTCTGGGCTAATTCGGCGGCGCGGACGGCAGAAACTGGAATGGCCGATGGCTCACTTGGCTATCAGATCGATACCCAGACAGACTATGTCTACTCTGGCGGCTCCTGGCGTAACCGGCTTTCCTATGCCGAGTTCACAGCCGCTGGAACCACGGTAAGTTCCGCTGCCGCTACGAACTTTAACAGCATTACTAATATCAGCGGTTCCTCGACTGATCCTGGCAACTTTAGCACTTCGGCTAATACGGTTACCGTTGCCCAGGGCGGAATCTATATTGTTTCCGTGTATCTAACCTGTAATGGTAGCGTCACCGTAAATGCCTACGGCCTTATCGGTATCGCGTCTGATTTCACCAGCAATCTAGCGAGTCAGATCGCTCGCGCTCAGTTTAACCCAGATGCGGTTGCCCAGACCACAATTCCATTTCTCGCCCCGGCCGGTCAGACATTCTATTTCGCCTGGAAGCAGTCCGACACAACTAGCAGGTTCTTCAGCGCGCCGAACATTCGTTTTGCTCGCATAGGATGATGTAGAATAGATAGTACACATGTTAGGTATTTTTTATGGTCGCGATTGATATTTCTTACTCACAGTCAACAAGCATTGACTTTGTGGCCCTTCGCGCTTCCGGTGTCGATACTGTAATCATGAAGGCTGGTGGCAGCAATACTGGCAGCCGCTATGTCGATTCCAAGTATCGGTGGTTTGAGCCCCGTGCCCGTGCTGCCGGTATGAGAATTGGACACTATTGGTTCAATGGTTACGGCGACCCCGTTGGTGATGCTGACTTCTTTGTCAACAACCTTTACGATTATCGCCCCGGTGACCTCTTGGCTCTCGATTGCGAGTCGGAGGGCTCCATGTCGTACTGGGGTCCAGACAAGTCAAACGCCTTCAACCAGAGGGTACATCAGCGCATTGGTGTTATTAGCGATGTCTACATGTCATCGTCAGTCACCCGTGCCCAGAACTGGTCCGGAGTTGTTGCATCTGGAAGTGCCCTGTGGGTAGCCCAGTACGGTAGCAACAGTGGAGCGCCGCAGGGTTCTCCGAATATCGCGTATTGGCCCACATTCAAGCTGTGGCAGTACACATCCAATGCCGTCTTCCGGGGATATCCAGGAAGACTCGACGCAAATATTGTAAATGAAGCCATCTGGGGTCCCGGTGGTCCGACAGGAGATGAATTTGATATGGCTACTCTGGCCGATCTTCAGAACATTGTAAGCGCGGAGGTCGCCAAGGCCATTTCCGCCGAGCGCCGGGAGTCTCGCTCTCGCCTTTACCGCAACACCGGCACGGGAGAACTCGTCGCCATCAACTGGGACGTGGACGCCAACTCCACGAACCGAATCCTCTATATCAAGGAGGATCAGCAGGCTCGTAATCTAGCCTCCATGTATCAGGTGATTGGAGACTCCCCAGAGCAGGCGCTTCCCGTTGCCGTTCAGAACTGGCAGACACTTCTCAACCTCGCCAATGGTACTGATGGTGTCTACAGCGCGAGTGAGTCCTAAGATGTCATACGGTTTTTCAACAGACCCAAATGGGGTCACTAAGTATATCTTTAGTTTCCATACGGGAATTTCGGTTGGCATTCCCAATGCTGCCGATTATAACCTTCTAAAGGCCTTGGTTCAAGGTCAGGAGCCGGTGACTACAACCGCCCAGCGCCAGACTATCCAGAATTATCTTACGCAGTTGAACCCCGTCACGATCACCGCACTCAATGCTCTTGGACTTAATCTTGCCCAGGACAACGCCAACCAGACCGCGACTCTGGAAGCGTACATCTCTTCTCACTAACACGGAGGTTACCCGAAAATGCCGGATAACCTTGACAATGGGCAACTAAATGTCAAGCTTGAGTTGATACTTCAGCGTATCAATGACGGCTTCGCTCAAATGGTCACCAAAGACCTTTGGGACACCTGGCGGCAGGGCAATAACGAACGTTTGACGCGCCTTGAGGAAGACCATAAGGCATGGGTACAGGAATCTACTGCGGCCCACGTAAAGCTGGAAGCTCAGTCTCAGGCTAGGCACGAACAAGCCGTCAAAGAAATCGAGGAACTCGAAACTTCAATCGGTCATCGGCTGGAGAAGGAGCGAGAACGCAACGATAAAATTGAGGCCGAACAGCGCGCCCGAAAAAACGCGACCGCCAGGTATGTGGTGGGCCTAGTGGTTACATCTGTCCTCGCCATTGCCTCAATGGTTACGACTGTTATTCTTGCTGTATCGGGTGGTAACTAAAATGACAATGTTTGACCCCACCATTTCTCGCGGTACTCGCGTTGTGCAGATCATCGGTGCTTTCATTGTGTTGGCCGTATTTGCTGGGGTTATAACATTCACGGCTATCGGCTGGAACAATGCCGCCGCAGACGCTCGCAATGCCCAGAAACAGTTTAGTATTCAGGTTGATAAGACCCAAACCATCCAAAGCGAATACAACAAGCTTTACAAGGAATTTCAGCAGGCAACCGGAGAGAAGCCACAGGCGGCGTCCCCGGAGACGGTCAAGCAGGTTGTCGGGCAGCCGGGGGCCACGGGTGCTACTGGCCCCAAGGGCGACATGGGCATCCCGGGTCAGAGTGGTCCGCAAGGCATTCCCGGCGCGACAGGCGCTACTGGAGCAACGGGCGCGACCGGTTCTGCGGGAGCTACTGGAGCCAAAGGTGATACTGGAGCACCTGGAGCAACGGGTCCACAAGGCGACCCTGGACCGCAGGGGCCGCAGGGGGTTGCTGGCCCACCGGGACCGGCTGGACCGGCAGGGCCTCCGGGTGCCGCTGGTCCTGGCCGCGGGGTCCAATCCATAGATTGCCAGGGGGTAGACGCAACATCCTCATGGATCATCACCTACACCGATGGCGACACTCAGCAACTTGCTGGACCGTGCCGAGTTTCGCTTGTTCCTTGAGCTTCATGTTATGCTTGAGACAATTTGAATTCTCTAGGAGAGGGGAATCATGGCTGAGGCCGTTTGCTTGACTTGCTTGTGGGAGGACGAGACCGGTAAGGACGTTGACCGTTCTCGTACCTCCCTTGAGTGGGCCGAAGAGGTTGGAGTCAGTTCCTCCTCCATTCGTCGCCACTGGAAGCATATCGATGATGAAGTATCCATCGGAAGTCAACTTGGTATTTCTAATATCCATCCGGATGAGTTCGCCAAGTTTGCCAATGTGGTGAATCAATTTGGTTCCACCACGACTTCTTATATCTGGGAGCCGATCCATCCCGCAAATCCGGTGATCGTAGAAGTACCCTTCACAAGCCCCCAGCCGGTGCGTGAGCTACTTTTGGCCATCAAGGGGGCGGATGCCCAGGTGGGCTTTAGAATGTTCTCAGACGGCTCTACAGAGGCTTTCCATGATGAAGCGGCAATGGACCTCTTTCTCCAAGTGTGCGCCGAGTACCAGCCGGACAAGATTCAGCTTCTCGGTGACATGCTCGATCTTCCCTCTCAGGGCAAGTACGTCAAGGAAGCGTCATTCGCCCAGACCACCCAGCTTGCCATCGACTATCTTCACACCTGGCTCGCCAAGCTCCGCGCCGTTTGCCCTACTGCCCAGATTGTGATAGTCGAGGGTAATCACGATAAGCGAATGCAGAACTTCGTGGAACTGAATACTCTCTCTACGTTCGGCCTAAAGCGCGCCAACACCGATGAGCTTCCCGTCATGTCGATCCCCTATCTCCTGCGTCTGGATGAGCTTGAGATTGACTATGTGGACGCATACCCCACAGCCACCGACTGGGACAACGCGACAACTCGGAACATCCACGGCACGCGGGCAAACAGTGTCGGGTCCACCACTTCTCAGTACATCAAGGAACTGCCCCACATCAACACTTGGGCCGGTCACACGCACCGCGCGGAGATTACCTTCAAGAGCGTTCTGGGCGGGTACGGCGAACCCATCGAATCCTACAGCGCCAACCCCGGATGCCTTTGCAAGACGGATGGAACCGTGCCGAGTGTCAAGGGTGCGATTCACTCCGATGGCCGCTCAGCCCGAACTGTGGAAGACTGGCAACAGGGTCTTGGGTTCCTCTACTACTCCGAAGATGGTACCGATTCGTGGCCCTTCGTCTATCGAATCAAGAATGGTCGAACGATCATCGATGGACAGGAATTCACGGCACGAAATCTGCTATGATTGATAGTCTTATGGGAAATGACAAGACAGAATCCGTAGATGGTTATTGCGTAATGATTGATCCAATGGAAGATATTGGCTACTGCGAAAGTTGTCAATAAGTAACTAAATAAAGATCACGACCGGTTCCGCTCACAAGAGTCCAGGGCCGGTCTTCTTTATGCTAGACTGAAGAAATCATGATACCCCGGCTCGGTGAAAAACCTCTGGGGTATTTTCTTTGATAAGATGGTAGAGTCATAAACTTGACGAAAGACATAGGAGATTAGACATGACAAACGCTAAGGCGCTCGTCGCTGGTATCTGGGGTGCCCTTACCGGCGTCATCAGTGCCCTGACCGTTGTTCTGGTCGGTGACGCCACGCTTCAGTCGCTCACTCAGGGTCAGTGGCTTGGAGTCATTGCTGCCGCAGTTGCCGGTTTCGGTGGTGGCTACGGTCTTACCTGGAGCGTGACCAACAAGCCGGGTGAGCCCACGGAGGCCCAGGCGGCGCTCATCCTGAACAAGTATACCGCCCCGGTTCAGTCTGGTGGTCAGGGTAACGGAGACCTCTCCTCGCAGTAAAAACTCCCTAGTTCCAAGTAGCCAAAAGGCCCAAGCAACTAGGGAGGTATCCAAATCTATAGGTAAGCCCCCAGCGCATATATACCGGTGCTGAGGGCTTTTCCTATGTCTATTTCAATTTACGTTCAGTGCCTTCTTGGGGAAGTAATACTCCAGACTCGGACGGTGGTTCAGCTTTGCCCAGTAGAGCGCGTGCAGTTGGCTGTCATTCACATCTCGGCCATCTGTCCAGCCAACTTGCTTTCCAGTAAGCCAATAACCATGCTGCTTAAGAACCTTATCACCTACTATTCCCTTGGCGGCGTTGCGCTGCCAGTGGAATTCCCAAATTGGATGCTCCTTATCCTTCTGGACTAGCTCGTACCCCTTGAGAAATCCCTCAATCTGGAGAGCATTTGGATCAACCCTGGGCGTGCGTCCATCCTGGATGAATTGCTCAACCACGAAAATATCCGCATCCTCGGGCTCAAAAAGCATCCACTCAATAAAGCCATCAGCACCCCCCTGAATAAGCTTGTAGTCAATACGCTCAATGGGCTCGTCACCCGGCACGCGCCACACACTGACACCAGTGGCCTTACCTGGATCGATAGCGACCAGCCGCTTAGTCATTTGTCTAGCCACCAGCGCGCGAATTCCACCGCAGCATCCCACTGGGAAAAGACGCTCTGAGTAGAGTCGCCATTTTCATAATCTGAAACGCGAACCGTCCACTCTCCGCCAGGATTGTATCCGTCATCATATTCCATCTCTACCTTAAATTGCATTCTCGATCCTCGCAATCTCTCGGTTGATATACCATGCCGCCTTCTTCAGGTCTTCAAGCTCGGTATCCGGATTCTTTAGTCCAGCCCGCGCGATGTACTTGACCGCATTGCCTCGATTAAAATTAAGCTGCTCGGTTAGCTGTATGACCTCGATACCCTTATAGGCCGTGTAATGGCTCGGGTAGTCGATGTTATCGTTTTCAATAACTTTTTCTGGGTCCACCAATTCACCGCCCCACTCCGCATCATTGGTGATAGACCATGTTTCACCATCTTTGGAAAAAGTAGGTTCACCATCATCATCAAACCCATCGACCTCCACCACTGCGCCGGTCCAATCGTCGCCTTCCACACCCATAGAGCACCACTCATAACCGGTGAGTCGAACCTTGTCACCGACCTTGAGCCCGGTCTTTGCTGAACGATTGAGGGGTTGGAGAAGTTCCACAATTTCCGACTCATAAAGCATTGCAGCTTTCCCGGTATCGTCTTCATACGCACGATAGTAATGAGAATACTCATTTACCTCAAAAATCACGCCATACCACACCCAGGCGGTATCCGTATACCCGCCAGCAGCCTTGATGTGGTCGCCCACCTTGTATTTGGGCTTGATGTCAAAATTAATACTCATCTTTCAATTTCCTCCTGAATCTCCTTGAGCAACATCTTGCCTCTACCATATACCCAAGAGTCGCCATTTGTCCAGCCTTTTCCGCCATCCTCGTGACCGTAAACAATGTGAACTTTAGGCTTACCATGTTTCGCGCCCTCGACGTAGCTCCAGTGCATCACCTTATCTCGACTCGCCTTGTTGTAAGCCGGGACAAAGCTCTTGGAGTATCCGACCTTGAAATCATAACCGTTGTCATGGAAAAGCGAGCACCATTCGTGAATCTGCGGAGCCACCGGGTCATCGCCAGAAGCCTCGTGCCCCATAATCAGAATCTTCGGGGTCTTGCTTGGTGGGATTGTAGCTGCCTCTTCTGCGGCCCATTTCTCCTTGAGGTATCTGTCTACCTCTTTCTGATATTCATCCATCCGTTCAAAGATGTCGGGACCAGTTGGCGGTGGCTTGGGAAAATCTCCCATTAGAATAACCCCCTTCATGCTAAACTGAGCAATATGTCAAAGTGGAAAATAAGCACGCTGCGAACATTTCTGCAACGTCAAATCGATGATCAAGCAAAGGCTGTAGCTGTCGCCCTGGAGTCTGCGGAAAAGGCTGTCATCAAGGCCGAAGAGGCTGCAAACAAGCGCTTTGAATCTGTGAACGAATTTCGCCAGCAACTCAACGACCAGACCAAGACCTTTATGACTCGGGATGAAGTCGAGACCCGCTTTGCCGCCGTTGCCAAAGACATCGCCGCCAACACTTCCCGATTGGATCGCACCCAGGGTCGCGACACCGGACGTAGTGCTGACCTTATCACATGGATCGCCATCGGTGGCCTAATCCTCTCGGTTGTCTCCCGATTTATCTGGCCTTAAAATTCATCGGTAAAATAGTGCTCATCCCAGATCAGATATTCCTCCTCAGCATCGCGGGAGTTACGGCCGTCTAAGTAGCGATATTCCACCCACTCGATAAGATCGGTCTGCACGTCATGGACAAGCGGCATCCCGCGGTCCTCCTCTGCAAAGTCAATAACACTCAACACAAAGTCTTGCATCTCCTGCTCAAACTCTTTCCAGGTTTCGCGGGGACTATCTGGGTTATTCATAGCAATCGTAATCCTTACAGTACATTTCCCAGTGGCCCATTCCCTTAGGGCAAATACGCAACCAATCTCGCTCAGAATTAAGATCAATGGGCGTGTCGGATATCAGAAGTCCGGCAATATGCCCTAGTTCCATTCGTAGTGTGCGCCCATCCATTTCAGACCAATCGCCGCGATACGCTGAACCCAACTCGGAAAGCAGGGAGTGGACTACATACTTGTTGTCGTCAGCCATAGCGCTCAGTCCTCCGGAACCAATCGTGTCCATGGGCCAAAGTCTCGTACATCTTTATCCGTCATCTTCCACGAAAGAGAACCGTCACCGTGGTAGAACCATGTCCCGTTCTCGTGCAAAACTGCGGTCTCGTGATAATTGCCGCACTCATATACGCCAGGTTCCGTTGGAACAGCCCTCTCAATTACGGTAACTTCATAACCGTTATCCTCAAGTCGGCTCGTGGGCCATCCGGCGTCCTTAACCTCTAGCCCCAGTCCATAGTAGCTGTTCTCCAGTCGCCCCGTGATAACGGTTTCGCCCTTAGTTGCGGTAATAAGATCACCCTCGTAGAACTTAGCCATAATAGTCCGCCACAAGTGCATCCACGTAGGCGTCGTATTCAAGCTCCGGAGAGTCCTGGTTCATCCCGGCCTCATAACGCTGACGGATGAACTCCACCAGCCCGTTCATGTCGATGGGATCGGCATAACGCAGTACCGCGTTCACCCAGGCATCCTCGGCCAGATTGACCTTCTCAATGCTATCGATCATATGAATCGCCCCTTTCGTTTAGCTTTAGTCTGAAGCTGACCTTGTTCAACTTCTCGGTCCTATCATAATCAGATACTTCCTCGGTTGTCAACTCTGTAATCTCGGTTCCCATCCATTTGGAAAGAGTCTCGAACACATGAGTCACTCGCGGATCATCTCCACCAAGCAATACCCACTTCAGAGCGGCTAGAAGGCCCTCCTGGGACGTTTTGGGTCCGATCAAGGCATAGTCACACAGGAAGGGTGGAGTCGCGTCATACGCCAGTACACGGCGATCTAGACCCCATCCGCTGTCGTAGTTGTTCGTGAGGAACCTGGGCACTACCAGAAATGGGACACCAAGCGCTTGCTTAGCATCCCTAATCTTGTTCATATCTGGCTTGCCGTAGATCAGAAGCTCGCGAGTCTCAGTCATCTACCCTGAACTCCTGCCACATGTCCGTTAGCCACGCGCGTACATCATCCTCGGCGTAAATATTTACCGCTCCGACGCGACCGGATACGCGACACTCACCCAAAAGTTCTAGAAGCTGAAAATAAAGATCATCCGGAAACTCGTCTTTACTCACTCTACAACCTTATATTCTCCGAGTTGAGAAGGATATGGAATATGTACGGTCACCCGAAATCCGCTCTTTTCCGGGTCGTACTCTTCGGTCATATATTCATCAGTCTGAAAGTTGCAGTTCATCTCCTGGGCAAGAAGCACGCAGCTAGTGAAGTCTCCAAGATGAAAAATCCTACCGGTAACCTTGCTCTTTGTTACATAACGCTTGTTATCGTCGCTCATTTTTCTCCTCCGGGGCCATCGATCTTCCCCGTAATCTCGCTTGCCCACGCCCAGGACACTTTACCCTTCTGGGTGCGCAGCCAAACTGATGGAAGGCTTTTGAATTGATGATCTTCGGTGATTGTCACCTGACTACTGAAGGACAATACCTCTTGGGGAACGCGATGTCCCTTGACATTTACCCAATCCCCAGGGTTTACGTCGATAAATTCAACAGGAATCTTCACTTTTCTCCTCCAATCAGTTCCTCAAGCTCGCGGTCAATGTCGTCCAGCTTACGCGCATTCTGACGCATACGCAAGTCATCCATCGCATAACTGACAGCCGCAAGTACCCCAAGGATACCTACGGTCATAATCAGAAGCAACAGGTCGCGACCATCCATTACGCCCCACCGACCCACTTCTTCCAGAACGGCGCTGCGGCCTTGCGCTCATACTCTGCTTCTTTCTCGCGGAGCCTCGGGATAATCGTTTTCATAATGAAGTCCAAATCAACCTGAAGAATCTGCTGAATATCTTCGTCCGACCACGAAACCTTGATCCTGCCTCCTCCGGCAAAGCCTGGATCATCACCATCAGCTTCGCGAATGCTTACTTCAAGCCAGTAATCTCTAGACATTCTCCACCAGCCTAAAATTCTCGTTGCAGTTAGTGCACTCCGCAAACTGACCAACACGCTCAAACCAGCCCTTGTTCACCGAAACCGGGTCGCCGCAGCCGCACTCCATCTTGGTCGTCGGACGCTTCTGGGTGGTCTTTTTGACCTCAAGCTTGGAGTAACCCTCGCGGTAAGTGACAATAGCCTTCTCAAGCTCTTCCACAAACGGCTTGTAGATGGCCACAGTTCCATCGGGAACGGTCGTGGTGCTCCAGCCCAGCGTGGGGGTATTCTCCAGACTGATACCGGCGTCGAGGGCAATCCCGCGGAACTTGGCGTTGTGGTATCGGCCCTTGTTCGAGGTGTCCCTGATGCCCAGCTCAAAGGCAATGGCGTGGCTAAGCTCATGGAGGATCGTGCCCAGTGTCGGCACGGCTCCTCGTGACAGGCTTTCGGTACCCAGCTTAATCTCCGAGTAGCCGTCGTGCCAGACGAGGGATGCGAAGTGTCCGTGAGCCATTCCATTTTTGCGTCGTCCGGAGTCCATGACAACGACGATCTTATCCGGGATGTCTCGGTTCAGTGTTCGAGCGTGCTCGATGATGCGGTCAACCGCGTTCAGAATTCCAAGGGTGGGGTTAGTCACGATTCGCCTCGACAACACCCTGGATATCTTCAAGGGCGTGGATATACCCCTGAATTTGTGCCCAGTCATAGGAATCTACGGGCTCTTGGTTCCTTTTCATGTCAAGAACATTTTCGATCCATGATGCAACATTTTCCATCATAAGCTCCTTTCGCTTGCTTGTATCCCTACTGTACCGACCTTAAGCGAGAATGTCAACTACTCCTACCATGATGATCAAAATATTCCCAAATGAGAATCGCCGGAATGAAGCTGGTGAAGATAAGGAAATCAAACCAATTCATCCTACTCCTCCCTGTTCTGGTTTATGACGTATCGAGTGACAGCGCCAGTAGTTGTTTCGAGGAGAATACCACGGTTCTCTAGTGATTCCAACTGCATTCTGAAATCTCGTGGATTACGAGCCTTAAATCGGTTAAAAAGCGTTGCCTTAGTAACTATCTTCCCGGGACGGGACTCGACAAACATTTCAATCTCATCTACAGCGGTCTCGAATTCGGAAGCGCTGATCTGGGAGCCAATGCTGATGAGGGTAGCTGCCCAGTTCTCGGCCTGATTGACTACGAAAATGACATCATCCATGTTGACGGTAGTTCTACCATCAGCGACGGCCACCAGTGCGCAGCACTTCTTGATCGTATCGGCAAGTCGGGTAAGCGAAGGGTTCAGGATGTCGAAGTTGGGGTCACTCTCCGGAACCAGCTTGACCAGTTCCCAGGCTACTTCATCTAGTCTTTCAATAACATCCGACATGTCAATGGGTTGACGATTGCGGAAGGAGTTACGGAAAGCCCAGGCGGTATCTGCCCAACGCCTCACCGTGGCATCCGAGTCCTCCATTGCGCGCGGACCATCACGGAGCTTAGACTTCAGGCTATTCTTGGTCACATTACGCGGATTACCGGTAGCCCAAATGAATCGGGCCAGGAATCCACTCTTGAACAGGTCGCGAGTCAGAACCTTGATAGTTTCCTCTGGCGTTCCCATCATGTGCATGACCACACACACCTGAGCGCTCTTTCCGGAGTCCCCCTTCATGCTCTTCCGTAGGATCGGGGGAAGCCAGCCGTCATACAGTTCCGCGAACTCCTCGACAAGGCCGGTCTGATATCCACCACGGGGATCGACAAGGGTCTTCAGCCAGCCATGAACCTCGTCCTTGTTGATGAAGCTGACGGCATGTTCGCGCTCCAGGAGCTTTGCGGACAGCGCCTCCGGAGACATGTTGCCACCAAGATTAAAGCCAGAGTCGTTCTCGTAGAACTTGTTCGCCACCTTCATCAGTCGCTTCTTGGCCTGGGTCTTACCTGATGTTGTCTGACCCAGTGTGAACGTGTAAAGGTTGCAATACTGATCGCCATTCTCAAACGGAATGTAGAAGTAGTCCCCGTACATAATGGAGAGGGCAACCCAGGCGTTCATCAGATCGTATGGGGGATTCTGCACGCTACTCTTAGACTTGGCCCAGTCAACATACTCGGTGATAAAGTTATCAAGCTTGGGGAGCTTTACTCTCTCAGAATCCTTGAGAAGCCGGACGTTGCTGACGATAGCCTTGGACTGTTCTGGGCGCGGGGTATTCTCAAACTTCTCCTGCTCGTAGGCAACCTCAGCATCAGCCTTGTCCGCCTCGAATTTCAGGCCGTTGATTCCGCGCGGGTCTTCCCTTGACCACTTACTCGATGCTGGAGCGTGCCAGGCAACCGAGAGAATTTCGTCGTAG
>JGI24739J22299_10000101_pt1 | contig 25628 bp, 22 predicted proteins | sample KBSCornC5_FD_22299 | JGI IMG/M metagenome (IMG submission 22299)
AGCACCGTGGCGAAGCAATCTTCATCCCACTTCCAGCCATTATTGTTATAGCCGTCGACAGTGGTCAGTGCATATGTTTTGCATTCTTCCCATTGCTGCTGCAAGTAGCAACATTTTGCGAGCAGCATGTTGACGTTGCATATGGTCGACTGCATACCTTCATCTGTGGGATCGATCTGGTTCAGGACTTCAGTAAGATCTTGTTTAGCCTGCTTGTACTTTTCCGTGTTCAGATAAGAAACGCCGCGCATGTAATATACCTTCAGACTGGATTCCGGTTTAATGGCTTTCCCTTTTACAGACAGGTAATTGTTAGCGCAGGCGATACACTGGAGGTAATCTTTCAGCTGGTAATAGTTTTGCATCAGCATGAACCAGGCAGAGTTATCGTCCGGGTGTTTTGCTAATTGTTCCTGCCAGGCTTTGATAGCATCTTCCGTACTGGCCTTGCTCAGCAGGTCATGCCGTACATTCTGGACGGTGATATACCGCTCACTCAATATAAATAATTCTTCTTCGGAAAGTTCGGCGCCATGCTCCCTGATAAAGTTATTATATTCTTCTTCGGTACGNTCCAGCAATGTCTTTACTTCATCCGTTCGTCCCAGACTGGAAGTAGCTGTCAGTATCCCCCCTTTTAAATCGATATAACCGGCGAAGTCAAGATAATTACGCCCGTCCTCCAGGGCCTGTTTAAAAGCAGCAATGGCTTCTTCATATTTTTCCAGCCGCAGGAGGGCTGTTCCCAGGTTGCTTGATTGTTCCCAGAAGGGAGAAATGGAATAACCCAGTGTGTGTACTTTAACTGCCTGTTTGTATTCTCCACCTTCTCTTAGCGCCATGCCATAGTTGTTGCAGCACATCGCAAAAATGTGGCCCTCGTTGAATCCGGCTTTCCCTTTATTGTTATAGAAATANTCACAAAATCCTTCATAGGAGATGCGATAGAATTCGGTCCTGATCTTTAGCAGTTCCGGCGCCACCACCGTTCCAGCCATTAGCTCCTCAAATTCGGCAAAAATTACGCCCGCATTGTAGTAATCAACAGGAGGGCCATCNGGCCATTTTTTTATCGCGGGCAATTCACCGTTCACATGATAAGCCGTTTCGATGAAACGCTGCAGGCTAAAGGCGGTACCTCCCAGCTCCAGGCTTTTTATAAGATAGGGAAGCGCGGCCTCGTAGCTTTGTGCGTCGTATAAGGCCGCCCCGGCATAGTGATAGGCTACATACCAATCGGGGTAGATTTTAATGTACTGTTTCGCGAAGTTCAGTATTTCTGTGGTGTCGGTCCCCGCTGCTTCAGCAAATATTCTTTGCCCGATAAACAGNGCCTGGATCACCGGTTGATGGNTGACGCCCTGGTGGTTTAGTTCGTCCAGTTTNTGATAGAGCGCCAGCCGGTCTTCCTCTTCCACGGTGTCCGAAAAGAATGCGAGAATAGCGGCTTCTCCGGCAGTATCATAATCTCCGTTGTTAATGGCAATTTCTGCGATCCGGCAATAGACCCTGAAATCGGTATGACGATGTTTGAGTACTTGCCTGAAAGCTTCCAGGGCCTTGACGTGGTCGCCATATCCTTCCAGGTAAACCTTTCCCTTTCTAAAGTATATATCGCCCAGTTCCTGGTCCAATGTAGGCAGGTGCTTGCTATAAATTTCCCTGGTCAGTTCTGTTAACGATACCAGATCTTCCAGGGCAAGATCAAAATTACCGGTCAGGCAATAACCCTGATGGCGGTAACCCATAGCGCGTGCGCGGACTTCCGGATCAGGCGAGGCCGTGAGTTGGGTGCAATAGCTGATGGCTGCCGCCACATTGGATTGTGTGATGAAAATATTGATATAAGCTACGAAAGTCATCGCCTCTTCATTTGAAGGGGACAATGTAAGTACTTCCTCAAAGCTGCTGATGGCAGGGATAAACCCCTCGGTATCACCTGGCGCCGTCTCGTCCAGGGCTATCTGGTACAGACACCGGCCCTTTAGTAATAAGGCATCTATATTCTGTGCATTAAAAAGCAGCGAGAGATTTATTTCTTCAAGACATTTGTGATAGTCCCCCTGGTTAAAAAGCGATTGCAATTGTTCTATATTCAGCATGGTTGCGGTTTGTTTTTTTGTTTGTTTGCGACTTTTTGTAATGCTATTTGTTCAGCCTATCTCATTCCCATAAATTGTCCGTTTACATCAAACTTCACCTGGTAATCGTGCCTGGCTCCCTTTATCATCAGGTACCATTCTTTTACATGTACTTCTTTTATCTGGTTAAAATAGACATGGGTGATGGGCTCTGCTCCCTCAATTGTTTTCGACTTTTCCAGTCCGGCATCGTATACTTTTTTCGCCGTGCTGAATTTTACTTCATCCAGGGGTGCAAGCAGGAATTTAAGTGGAAAATTTCCTGTGATCTTCACGGGTTGCCGAATGCTCCATTCTCCATTGCTGTAAGTATAAGTGTCAATATTTTTGGTATTGTCCGGATCCTGCAGATCGATAGAAATAATGCCACCCTGATAATCGTAAAAGTAGAAGCCGCGGAGAAAGAACAGCTTTTTCCCTTTGAAATGTGGGAGATTTTTAAGCTCTTGTTGAATGCTGTCCAGTGCTGCTGCGCTTTCAAAAATACTTTTAAAGCTTTCCTGGCTGTCTGTTGAAAAGCTGTAGGATGAGGAGGAGACTACTGTTGAAGATGTTGGGCTGTCAGCCGGAGCAACTTTTTTCCGTGGTTTTGGATGCAAGGTCTCTTCAATGCTTTTCCGGGCCTCATTGCAGGATACCAGAAAGGGGAGTGACAGGATAATAGCAAGAACGCTATAACGTAAGGTCTTCATAAAATACAATGTTTTGTGGTTGGCTGGGCAGGTACATGATCTCTTTATGGTCTGCAGACATCTTGTGCATATCAAGCAAGGAGACTATTTTTTTATATAGCGTAGTTTGTTTGAAGCCTTGCTGATCGATGTATTCAATTTCAAATTGTACTTGCGGTTGATCATTAATGGACATGCCTGTCTGGCTGTAGCTTAAAATAGTGCCAGTAGCCTTTACGCCATATAGTATCATACGGAGCGGTTCTGCCGGATTGCCCGATGCTTTTCCTATAAAGCCCAGGAACAACCATATAAATGCACCGACGCCCAGGTTTATAAGTGGCACCAGGATCCAGGGATGAGTCATGTTTAGAAAACGCCAGCCATTTCCCTGGCTTTCGAGCTGGTAAGAAAAAATGGGATAAATAACAGCCGCTCCAAGCAGCTGCAAAAAAACAAATGAATAGAGCAATACAAAGCCCTTGTCACGTAATACCTCCATCCTTTTGGGAACAAATACAGCGTTTGAGCCATCTAAGCTGGCACGCATCTCAATGGTATTGCCCACTGTAAAGCGGTTTTCATCAGGTCTCCCATCGTTCAATTGGTAAGGTATTTCTACGGCGGTACCAGCAAGGTTATTGAATGCGAGTTTGAGATCAAGCACGGCGGAATCGCGGGCGGTTCCTACCCGCCTCATACCCGTGATCTTTGCTACAATGGTGATTCCCTCCTCTGCTGCTTTCTCAAAACGCTGTTTTTCTGTAAAGACGGCCTTAATAAAAAAACGGCCGTATAACAGCAGAATGACCAACCACGTGAGCATGCCAAGCCCGAGGTATAGGAAAGCCATCGTAGCGCTTTCGGTTGGTGGGGCATCCTCGTAGCCGGTAGTATAGTACACCACCGCTGGAAGCACGACTGTAAAGCCAAGCGTGTATAGCGACCAGAAGGAAATTCCAAAATCCATCTTTTTCATGATCTTAGCTTATTGGATTTAGCGGTTAAATTTGGGCATTTCCGCTAGGGGAATATTATGGTCTTTGGCATATTGAGTGCCGATATCGTACAATTTGTCATACTTGGTCAGAAATGCTTCATACGACTTTTTATCCAGGGCTTCCATTGCTTTGGCTACTTCTTCCTGGGGGGCCTGGCGATCGATCATCCTAGCTATCTGCAGATGATCGGTACGGTAGCTCTCCAGTGTGAACTGAAAGAGGTCTTTGGAGGCATCCAGCAAGGGCTGGGTATCTTTGGTCGACATCAGTTCGTCCACGTTTTTCAGATAACGTTCTACCCGCTGAATGGCAAAACCTATCTGCTGCTCGTAGTTATACTGGCCAGTGCTTAGTGGTCTTTTACTATATCCAAGGGCAGTAATAAAGTAATCACTGCCGAAATGTGAAACCGCGTTGGCATTCAAAGCAGCTGCATCAAAATACTTTTCGGGCGATGCTGGCATTTTGCAGGCCAGTGCTGTTATACTGCATAACAGCAGGATGACCCGGATGTATTGTTGTTTTTTCATGAGTAAGGTTTAGTCTTCAATGAATTTGAGGATAGGGTTTAATATGTTCTCAACATATTCCTTTTCCCTGACCATGCTTTTTTTGCTATTGCTGAAAGTGTCGCTGATGGAATAGTTTTTTACGAATTGTTTTTTCTTCCGGCCAATTGAGTAGCTTATCAGGCCACACTCGGAATTGGTTAGAATGGTCATTTCATCGAAAGCCATTAAACGTTTTTTGAAAATCAGTCCGGTGATCTTATAAATGGACCTCGTCCTTTTGTCGAACAAAAACATCGCATTTACATGGAACAGGTAATCGTAGATCGTATAAAAGAGGAGGATCCCTCCCAGGACCGATACTATTCTTACAATATCCGTAGTTAACAGGGTGTGAAAAAATGGAAGAAGGCCGAATATTAAAACAAATAAAAATGCGAACAGTTTTATTTTGGGCATATAACCAAAATATGGCCGGATGCTTAATTCGTAGGGCGTTATTTTTAGTTGATATTTGTCCACTTGCAATTATCCTTGTTAAAGTACACTATCAGGCAGCTTCAATACCCATTATCTCGCCGACCTCATTTACGGCTTTTTGTGCTGGCCGGGTACTGAAAAGTCCTACAACAACTGGTACCCTCTTTTCCTTCCCTTTTTGGTCGAATACCAAAAAGGCAGTGCTGTCCATTGTTATGAACTTAAAAAGGTAACTGCTGGTGAGCACATAAAACTGCACAAACTCATCAAAGCGATAAGTCACCTCTCCGCTCAAAGCGTTGTTTTTGTGAATGATGATCCCGGCGTCCGTGTCAATCGTCAGTCTTTTTGTAGATTTCAACAGGTTAATCAGCGCAAATGCCAGGAAGAGAACCGCTCCCCAGACCCCGATCTTTTTGTCCGAAGGAATAAGGGCATACAAACCTGCGGCTATCGCAAGGCAAATCAGCGCACGGACAAGCGCCGTAGACAATTTACTTTTCAGATGGAATTTGCTACCCTCTTGTGTAAAATAATTGTACTGAGTCATAGTATGTTTTTTTGTTATTAGTTGCCTGCGTTCGCTATTATTTATCCATGCAAATTTCCATCAGACACTTGCCTGTTTCCAACTTCCACTATCCTACAGTACATCTACTTTCTGTGAAAAGAGCGTATACAGAATGTCTACAAGCTTGGTTAGTTGTTGGTTTTAAGCATATTATAAATGTTGATAATGAATGAAGTAAGAGGTCAGCATGCATGGCCGCTGCCAATTTTATTGTAATTTGGCCGCATGAAACCCTGCCTCCATGTATTATTAATATGCATTTGTATGGTGATACCTTCTGGCAGTATCGCACAAACCAGGTTGTCAGACAGCCTGGCCGCGGTGATTGATCAAGGCAGGTTAAGGGACGAGGAAAAGCCGCCTTTATTGAATCAGCTGGTGGAAATATACCGGATCAATAAAAATTATAAGGCGGCAGAGGCCCGGGCACGGCAAAGTGCCGCCATCGCCCTGCAGCATCACAACTATACGGATGCTGCAAAGGCCTACACCTTGCTCGTGGATATAAAGATCAATACCCAGCAATTCAGTACCCTGAAGCCGGTCAGTGATTCTGCTTTGGCACTGGCAAAACAGGCCAATAACCCGCTTGCCATGGCATACGGTTATTATTCCCAGGTATTGCTCTTCAAAATGCTGGATAACGGGGAAGACGTGGTGAGGTACTGCAACCAGGCACTAAAGGAGCTTGAAAAAGTGGATGACCCTTATATCACCGCCAAGATCTACTACCGGCTTTACGCTGTTTATTCAGATTGGAATAATGAAGCCCGGGTGAACAACTATGCACGAAAAGCCACTGAAAACGCGCTGCGTACAAAAGATTATAACCTCCTAAGCAATTGTTATATGGCGCTATCAGTGGCGCATGAGTATAACTTTAATGCTGCCAAGGATAGACCGGAGCTTGACAGTACCTTGTTTTACCTGAACAGGGTGGAAGACCTTTATCGAAAATACCCCGGGCAGGTGGCGGCTTTTACTTATGCAATTGCTTGTATCAACCTTTCCAACTGCTATCTGAAATATTTTCCTGAAACAGATGGGCAGGCCCGGGGAAAAGGGATTTATTATGCTAATACGGCCAGGGAAATATTAAAAGGCGTAGCGAACTGTGAAGAGGTGGTGGGCAGCAGTTTAGGCATCCTTAGTGAATATGCCAGCCGGGCAGGGAACCAGGCACAAACCGAAAACTACCTGCTGGAGGCTTACAGGGTGATGAAAACCCAGCAGCCGCCTTATTCTTATTACACGATGATCAATATCGTGCAGGCGCTGTCCATTTTCTATGAACAAAAGGACGACTACAGGAAAGCGCTGGATTTCCAAAGGGAAGTAACGGAATACAATAACAAGAATTTTAACCAGAAACAGGCGCTCAACGCACAGAAGCTCGAAATTCAGTATGAGACTGAAAAGAAGAATAATGAAATGCAGATCCTGAGAGAGCAGGCCAAAAGCCGGAGATTACAGAATTATTTATATGGGTCTATTGCACTTGCTGCTATTTTGGGATTGTTATTTATGTTCCGGGCCTATCACTTTAAGGTGCGCTACGCTAAGCAACGGGAGAAGCAACTGCAGCTGGAGCAACAGGAGTCTGCATTGCAGATAAAGCTGGAGAAAGAAGAACAGGCCAGATTGAAAGCGGAACAACAGTTGCTGGAGGCACAGCAGCAACAGTTGAGAAAAGAGGTGATGGCGAACGTACTGCAGCTGGAGCATAAAAACCAGACCTTACTTAGTATTAAGGAGAAGCTTGCAGAAGGAGAGAAGGTTAACATACAGAAGATCATAAAAGAGGAGATGGTGCTTGATAGCAATTTTGAGCATGCAAAATTGCAGATACAACAGGTACATCCGGATTTCTTTAACCTGATTGGTGAAAGAGCACAGAGGAAACTCACGCTCCTTGATCTGAAATTCTGTGCTTACCTGTACCTTAAGATGGATACCCGTCAAATTGCACAATTGATGAATGTAGAGGCCAAAAGCGTAAGAATGACCCGATACAGGATCAAGCAAAAATTAGGACTGGATAAGGAGGATGACTTAACCAGCTTCCTGGAAGGGCTGGGGAAATAAGTTTTGTTTGTTCCTCCATTTGCCATCATATTTATTTTTCTCCGGATCACCTACCGATATATATATATTCATGGAGCTGGCTTTACGATAATGACATCATTCATTAACGATAAAATAAAGACTATGCAACAAGAACAAAAACAATCTCAAGGTATGGGAATGCCCTGGGAAGAAGACTATGGTTATGCACAGGCAGTAAAGAAAGGAGATACCGTATGGATGGCCGGGCAGCTTGGCCATGATGAAAAAGGTGTGTTGCTCCAGGGCATGGAAGCACAGATGAAACAAACCTATGCGAATATTAAGAAATTATTGTCCCGCTTCAACATGACGATGGATGATGTGGTAGAAGAAGTGCTGTATGTACTAGACATGCAAACCGCTTTTGAGGCCCGCAGGGATAACAAAGCGGAATTTTATTCCAACCCGAAAAGCGTAGCAAGTACTATTGTTGTGGTAAAGGGACTGGCATTGCCAGACCAGCTGGTTGAGATAAAGATCGTTGCACGTCAATAATATAGCGCCATATTGGAAATCAATGCATTCACTTTCTGTGTAGGGAAGTGACGGGCTTCTTTTATTTATTGCCATTTTCAGTTATCTTGTTAGTGGGCGTACGCTCACTGACTTATGAAACATCTTATTTCCTTATCAAGCTCCATTAAGTCCTTTGTAAGGTTCGTGGGAACATTGTTCCTCACGTTGTTAGTGGGCTTTGCCGCCTGGGCCAGCTGGCAATTGTATGAAAATGAAAGGTTGTCCCGGCAGTTTGTTAAGGAAGGCCAGCCGGTAGCCGTGCAAATAACAGCTACAGATCGCGGGAACTATTCCTGGTACGATCAATTTACCAATCACGTTTATATTACGTTTAAGTACCTCGGACACTCTTATTCCACCCGCTATACACAAGACTCAGGGTGGGTTAGTGAAGGAGATAAGGTGGTCTTATTATATCATCCGCAAATGGGGGCTTTCCGGCAGCCGGGGAAACGCATTCATTTTACTTCGCATTTCAGGGATCACTCCCGCCTGATCGACTTTACCATCGCCAGTATGTGGAGCGATGAACGTAAATGGCAGGTATTGGGCCTGGCATTTTCTACTTTATTCATGCTATTATTGTTTGGTATGCTTACCAGTATCATACGCCTGCCCTGGTTGCAATGGATTGGTCCGTTCATAATGGTGGCGTTCGTACTTACGGGAACTTTGTACTTCACTTTCAATACGCTGGAATATTTTCACTACTATCAAAAGGTAAAGTCCGGTAATCAGACTACCGTTCAGGTGCTGAGCACCGATTATAATGCCCGTTCCAGGAGAAGTGACGGATGGTACACGTATAGGGCTACGGTGCAATTTAATAATGGGCAAAGGGTGATTCCTATTGAAGCAGCAGACTATAAGAGGCTGCAACCCCGGGATCCTTTGGAGGTAATCTATAACAGGGAAGAAGATGATATGATGCCGTTGGATTATGGCCCGGAATATTCCAATTTAATAGTAACCATTTTTATGTGGTTCTTTACCATTTTCCTTGCCCGGCAATATCTCTTTAAACGAATCCGCAAATCCGGCGAGTAAAACTATTTTTTTAGAGACGATCTTTTATCGCTTTCAAATACTGCTTGTTATTTGATTTTGTAATATTAACATCCATACACCGGTTAAATTCTGCAAATGCTTTGATCGCCTCAACAAGCTTATCAATCGCTGCTTCGCTTAATTTCACCGGCTCAAAGTGAAGATTATGGATGATTAACACCCGCTGTTTCCGGTCCGCCTTTGAATCCATTCTGGCCACAAAAGTATCCCCCACCAACACCGGCAGGGAAAAATATCCATACTTCCGCTTGGGCTCCGGAACAAAACATTCAATCTGGTAGTCAAAATCAAAAAAATCTCTTAAGCGATGCCTGAAGACATTTAATACATCAAAGGGTGAAAGAATAAATGCATCGTCAGACAGCTGGATCTTTTTGTTCTTATAATCGGGCAGCATGAAGAGGGGAGCTGTTTTAAGGCCTTCTATCGCAACACTGCAAACCTCGCCATCTTCTACGAGCTTTGCCAATTCCTTCTTTACCAGATTGTCTTTTACGCGACGGGTACGCCAGGCCAGCTCTTTTGCGTAGGCGATACCGAGGGCGGTCAATTCACGCCGGATCACATGTCTTGCATATTCCTCCGGTGTTGGCATGGTGGTATCAATATCATGTGGGATTAAATTCTTAGGCAGATCATACACTTTCAGGAATTCCTTTGTGCGTGTGGCCATCAGGCTTCCGTCCAGGTATAAGCGCTCCAGGGCTACCTTAGACGGCCGCCAGTCCCACCAGCCAGCGCTGGGCTCCTGGCGGTCATTTTCAAAATCCTTTACCATGAGGGGGCCTTCTCTTCCTATGCGGTCCAGCACCCTGTTCATAAGATTGGTCTCTGCAGCCGTCAATGGTTTCCTGCTTGATAAGAAGCCCTGCTTCACCGGCAGTGAATAACGGAAGTTGTGCATGGGCTGAAACCCTGAGTCGGCGGTAATGAATTCAAAGATCCTGCCGTCCTCCTGCAATTCATCTAACCATTCCGGTTTGTAATCGGGCACACGTGATGCAAGGGTATGGTGATGTGCGCGCTCGACAACATAATTGGTGTCGATCTGAACAAAGCCGAGATGGTCGATCACTTTAAAGACCGCTTCACGCCCCTTTCCAAATTGCGCCCGCTTAGACAATCCTGCTGCGTGGAGGATGATTTTTCTGGCTTGTGGTATGGTGAGGATGACTTGTTTCATACGTATTAAGTAAAATACGGAAATATTCCGTTCACCTTAAAGCTTCCTTAAAATTACCCGAATTTATCCTTTTGGGTTGCAGATTGCCGACTTTGTTATTAATTTTATGGCTCCTGTTACGATATGTAATATGGGGATTTGCTAGCTTTCCACTGAATGGGAAAGCTTTTGTTTTTTTGAGCGGAATGAAATCCATATACCTATTTTATAAACTTCATTGTATTTTTGAAGCTGAATGATGAGGGTAGTAATTAAATTTTTGCTGTCATGTTGTGTGCTCCTCCTGGGAGGGTACGCCCTCACCTGTCACAATGTCATCGGCTATACGCCGAAGAAAGTTTTCGACAGAAGCCCACATATCCATTATTCCTGCTTACGATATGACAATGCCGAGATCACCACAGCGCCTTCACCTAAAACCAAGAAGGGAAGGGAAAAGATCAAAGCGATCGAAATTGAGGAGGAGGATGAGGAGTCGGCGCTTTTCAGAAAATATTTAGAGACAGGAAACACCCTGATTGCTTTCTTAAACGCACAGGACCCTACATCTGTATACCAATATTTTGAAGGCACACTGCCTTTTTGCGAGCATTTTTCTTACTTCTCCTGTTATAAGTTTATCATCCACCTGGTCATCAGGATTTGATTTTGCATGCCTCAGGCAAATAATATTCGCCTGATCTCTCCACCAACATTTTTTACCCTTCTTCCTGCATAGCGCTGCGCGCTACAGCGGCTCCCTATGTCATGCCCCTGCAGGAAAGAATGATCCGGAATCCGAACCAAGAACACTAATATATCATGAAAAGAATTCTCATGCTCGCTGGCTCGTGGGCTTTGTTGTGCCATACCGGCTGCAAACAAAAAGAGGAAGAAAAAGAAGCTTCCACTAAATTTCTCGTTACCAGCGCAATGAAAATGGACACTGCCTACACGAAAGAGTATGTGTGCCAGATCCGCTCTATCCGCAACATTGAAGTGAGGGCGCAGGAAAAAGGTTATCTGCAGGGCATTTATGTTGATGAAGGCCAGTTTGTGAAGGCCGGACAACTGATGTTCAAGATCATGCCCACCATTTACGAGGCCGAAGCAAACAAAGCAGCCGCGGAAGCCAAAAGCACTGAAATAGAATTACAGAACACCAAAGCCCTTGCTGATCGCAATGTGGTCTCCAAAAATGAACTGGCAATGGCCAATGCCAAGTTCGAAAAGGCAAAGGCTGAATTAGCGCTGGCTAAAGCCCACCTGGCCTTTACAGAAATAAGGGCGCCTTTTGATGGTATCATTGACCACCTTCATCTGAAACTGGGCAGCCTGGTAGGAGATGGAGACCTGCTCACCACCCTCTCAGACAACAGCCACATGTGGGTATACTTTAACGTTTCAGAGCCGGAATACCTGAACTACGAAGCCACTGTTAAAAAAGATGGCAAGCCAAAGGTGAACCTTTTAATGGCCAACAAAGAAATATTCAAACAGCCCGGTGTGGTAGAGACCATTGAAGGAGAGTTTGATAATGAAACCGGCAACATCGCATTCAGGGCAACATTCCCGAACCCGGAGAAGCTGTTAAGGCACGGAGAAACAGGCAGCATTCTGATGAATGCACAGCTGAAGAACGCGATCGTGATCCCCCAGAAAGCTACCATGGAGATCATGGACAAGAAGTATGTATATGTGGTGAATAAAGATAACGTAGTGAAGCTGAGGCCTATTACCATTGATGTGGAGATGCCGGACATCTATGTGATCAAGAACGGTTTGAACGAAGATGAGAAGATACTCCTGGAGGGCCTGCGTAAAGTAAAAGACAATGATAAGATCGCATTTGACTATGAGGAGCCCAGGTCGGTCATCGCTCATTTAAAGGTGGAAACCGAATAATATAAAGACTAAAAAGAAAAGAACATGTTTAATATATTCATGAAGCGGCCGGTCTTTGCGATAGTGATATCAGTTGTCATTGTCTTCATGGGCATACTGGCTATTAATACCCTCCCCACATCGCAGTTCCCTTCTATTGCGCCGCCGAGGGTAATAGTGAGTGTGGCTTATCCGGGGGCCAGCGCTGATGTACTGGTGCAATCTGTGCTCATTCCGATGGAAAGGGCTGTAAACGGCGTGCCGGGTATGAAGTACATGACTTCAGACGCGACCAGCGCCGGTGAAGCTAATATCCAGGTGGTATTTGACCTGGGTACCGATCCTAATCAGGCTGTAGTAAACGTTAAGAACCGTATTGAACAGGTGACCAACAGGCTGCCTGTACTGGTACAACGCGAAGGTATTGTAGTGAACATCCTGCAGCCGAACATGCTGATGTATGTGAACGTTTACAGTAAAGACCCTCAGGCCAATGAGAAGTTCCTTTACAACTATTCGAACGTTAACATATTGAATGAGCTGAAAAGGGTGAAGGGGATTGGTACCGCCCAGATCCTGGGTAGCCGCCAATACGCTATGCGTGTTTGGTTGAAACCTGACCGGATGCGGGCATACAATGTATCAACAGATGAAGTGATGGAAGCCCTGGGCAGCCAGAGCATTATAGGCTCTCCCGGCAGGTTGGGAAGAGCCGATGGTAAAGAATCACAATCGCTGGAATATGTGTTGACCTACCAGGGAAGGTATAATCAACCACAACAGTACAAGGACGTTATTATCCGCGCTAATGCAAACGGTGAGCTCCTGCGTTTAAAAGATATTGCAGATGTTGAGCTGGGAAGTGAGTTTTACGATATCTATTGTAACCTGAATAAGCACCCTTCAGCAGCGATCATGCTGAAACAAACATATGGCAGTAATGCCAGCCAGGTAATTAAGGAAGTGAAGGATAAGCTGGAAGAGCTTAAGGCTTCTTTCCCCCCGGGAATGGAATACGAGATCAGTTATGACGTTTCTGCTTTTCTGAATGCCTCCATTGAGAAAGTACTGCATACATTGGGAGAGGCGTTTGTGCTGGTGGCCATCGTAGTGTTCCTGTTTTTGGGCGACTGGCGTTCCACCCTTATTCCCACACTGGCCGTTCCGGTATCCCTGGTAGGCTCCTTTTTCTTCATGCAGCTTTTCGGGCTTACCATCAATCTGATCACCTTGTTTGCGCTGGTACTGGCGATCGGTATAGTGGTGGACAATGCGATCGTAGTGATCGAGGCCGTGCATGCCAAAATGGAAGAGAAGCATCTATCGCCCTACCAGGCTACGAAGCAGGTGTTACATGAGATTGCCGGTGCGATTGTGGCCATCACCTTTGTAATGACAGCTGTATTTATACCGGTGGCATTTATGTCAGGTCCGGTGGGTATATTTTACCGGCAGTTTTCCATTACCATGGCTACTGCCATCGTATTGTCCGGTGTGGTGGCCCTGACGCTTACACCTGTGCTTTGCGCTATCATATTGAAGAATAACCATGGAAAGCCGCGGAAAAAATCACCGGTAGATAAATTCATCGATGCCTTTAACAGGGCCTTTGAGAAACTGACAGGGAGATATACCAGGCTGCTGGAATTGATCGTGAACCGGAGATTGGTCACCTTCGTCCTGTTGCTGGCTTTTTGCTTCGGGATATTCGGCATCAGCAACACATTGCCTTCCGGCTTTATTCCGAATGAAGACCAGGGCATGATCTATGCCATCGTGCAAACACCTCCGGGGTCTACGCTGGAAAGAACCAATGACATCGCCAAGAGAGTGCAGGACATTGCCTTGCGGGTGGACGGTGTGCAATCTGTTTCTGCATTGGCGGGTTATGAGGTACTGACGGAAGGACGCGGATCTAACGCGGGCACCTGTCTTATCAACCTGAAGGACTGGTCAGCACGTAAACATTCAGTGAACGAGATCATCCGTGAGCTGGAAGAAAAATGCCACGATGTTCCCGGCGCTACCATAGAATTCTTCGGGCCGCCGGCAGTACCAGGATATGGGGCCGCGGGTGGTTTTGCTTTGCGTCTCCTCGATAAAACGAACAACGATGATTACAGAGAGCTCGAAAAGGTGAATGACGATTTCATGGAGGCATTGGGTAAACGTAAGGAGCTGACAGGCTTATTTACCTTCTTCAGCGCCAATTACCCCCAGTATGAGCTGGTGATAGACAACCAGGCGGCCATGCAGAAAGGCGTTTCCATTGGTAAAGCAATGGATAACCTTTCCATTTTGATAGGAAGTACCTATGAGCTCGGCTTTATCAGGTTCGGTACCTTCTCCAAGGTATTCGTGCAAGCTGCTCCTGAATACAGGGCGCTGCCTGAGGACCTGATGAAGCTGTATGTGAAGAACAACCGCGATGAGATGGTGCCTTATTCAGCTTTCATGTCAATCAAAAAGACACATGGCCTGAATGAGATCACCCGGTATAACATGTACACCTCATCAGCCATCAGAGGCGAGCCTGCAGCTGGTTATAGTAGTGGTGAGGCGATCAAAGCGATCGAAGAAGTAGCTGCAAAAACATTGCCGCGTGGATATGGTATAGACTGGGAAGGCCTTTCAAAAGACGAAGTAGGCCGCGGAAACGAAGCGCTCTATATCTTCCTGGTAGTGTTGGCGTTTGTTTACCTGATCCTCGCCGCGCAATATGAAAGTTTCCTGCTGCCGCTCGCGGTGATCCTTTCTCTCCCTGCGGGTGTTTTTGGCGCATTTATGCTGGTGAAGGTAATGGGCCTGTCAAACGATATCTATGCCCAGGTGGGATTGGTTATGCTGGTTGGTTTGCTGGGTAAGAACGCCGTACTGATCGTGGAATTTGCTGTTCAGAAACACCGGTCTGGCGCCACGGTGCTTGAGGCTGCTATTGAAGGCGCCAAAACGCGTTTCCGCCCGATATTAATGACTTCTCTTGCGTTTATCGCCGGTCTGGTTCCCCTGGTCTTTGCTACAGGCCCGGGCGCTATTGGTAACCGTACAATCGGTGCTGCCTCTGCAGGCGGTATGTTGATCGGAACTGTTTTCGGGGTGATCATCATTCCGGGCCTGTACTACCTGTTTGGCGTCATCGCAGCAAAACGGAAGCTCATTAGAGATGAAGACGAAAATCCGTTAACTGAAGAAATTGATCACAATGTTTAGAAGAAGTATCTATAAATACATGGGGCTCGCCTGCATCCCCTTTATCTATGCGGCGTGTAGCGTGCCTGCGCTGGTAGAAAAAACAGAGAACAAAGCGGTGCCTGCGAGTTATAATAACTCGCAGGACAGCACCAATACGGCAAGCGTGCAATGGAAAGAGTACTTTACGGATCCTTACCTGGCAGCGCTGATCGATACGGCTTTAAAGAATAACCAGGAGCTGAACATCACGTTACAGGAAATAGAGATCGCGAGGAATGAAGTAAGAGCGAGAAAAGGAGAGTACCTGCCTTTTGTTGGTGTAAAAGGATCTGCCGGTCTTGAAAAAGTAGGCAGGTATACCAGCCAGGGCGCAGGCGATGCTACTACCGAGATCAAACCGGGAAAAGAGATGCCGGATCCCTTGCCGGACTTCCTGGTAGGAGTGTATGCTAACTGGGAAGTGGATATCTGGAATAAGCTGCACAATGCCAAGAAAGCGGCCGTTACCCGGTACCTGTCTACTGTTGAAGGAAGGAATTTCCTGGTGACGAACCTGATCGCTGAGATCGCCAATTCTTATTACGAACTGCTGGCCCTCGACAACCAGCTGGATATCGTAAAGCAGAACATCGAGATTCAGAGTGATGCCCTGGAAATAGTGAAGCAGCAGAAAGAAGCTGCGCGGACCACCGAACTGGCGGTAAAGAAGTTTGAAGCGGAAGTGCTCAATACAAAGAGCCTTCAGTTTAGCATTCAGCAGCAGATCACAGAAACGGAGAATAAGATCAACTTCCTGACGGGCAGGTATCCGCAACCCATTCAAAGGAATGCGCAGGCTTTCAGCAGCGCGGTGCCAGCATCTGTTCATGCTGGTATTCCGTCCCAGTTATTAGCTAACCGTCCTGATATTAAACAGGCCGAGCTGGATCTGGCGGCAGCCCGCCTGGATATTAAGGTGGCCAAGGCGCAATTCTATCCATCTCTGGGTATTTCCGCCTCTTTTGGCTACAATGCATTTAATCCGTCCTATCTGTTGAGAACGCCGGAATCTATGCTGTATTCCATAGCGGGAGACCTGGTGGCGCCATTGGTCAATAAGAATGCGATCAAAGCCACCTATTACAACGCTAACGCTAAGCAGATCCAGGCCGTGTATAATTATGAGCGTACTATCCTGAACGCTTATATTGAGGTGGCCAATCAATTGTCAAAGATCAATAACCTGCAAAGCAGCTACGATCTGAAAACAAAAGAAGTGGATGCATTGGTGCTGTCTATCACTATTTCAAACGACCTTTTCAAATCAGCAAGAGCTGACTACATGGAAGTACTGCTGACCCAACGTGATGCGCTGGAGTCAAAGTTTGAACTGATCGAAACTAAAAAAGCGCAGATGAATGCTGTGGTGAACATCTACCAGGCACTGGGAGGCGGATGGAAATAAGTTTTTTGGTCCTATAGATCTGATATAGATGTATCTTATAGCCGGTTTTTTGCCGGCTATAATTTTCTAATTTTGGAAACGATGGAACCGAAAGCAATCTTAAAAGCGCATATCGCCAAAACCGCCTCATTAAGCGATGAGGAGTTTGAGTATTTCTTCTCCCATTTCCAGCCACATTCCTTCAAAAAGGGCCAGGTGCTGATCAGGGAAGGAGATAAGGTAGATTGTGAATACTTTGTGCTTTCGGGTTGTCTTAAATCATTCTACATTAATGACGAGGTTAAAATGCACATCCTGCAGTTTGCCATGGCTACCTGGTGGACTTCTGACTTTAATGCACTTTATACGCAAACCAGGGCCACTATTAATGTAGACTGTATTACCGATGCAGATGTGCTTAGCCTGAGTAATGCCGATCGTGAAAAGCTTTGCAGTGAGATACACCAGGTAGAGCATTTTTTTCGCTGGCGTACCAACNGAGGCTATGTAGCTTCACAAAAAAGGNTGTTGTCTTTGATGAACAATGACNCTAAAACCCGCTATGAAGAATTGATGACGCTTTATCCCCAATTGTATGAGCTGGTGCCCAAACACCTGATTGCCTCCTACCTGGGCGTTTCAAGGGAGACATTAAGCCGTTTGTATAACGCCCACAGCAAAAAGTGATCTACGTCACGTAATCACTCCCCCATTCTGTCCGTCCTTTGTGTCGTAATTATAAACAATAAAAACACAAAGGATATGAAAAAGCAACAATTTAACATCGTAGTTTCCCAGAGCAATATTGACTGGGTTGGCCGGAAAGTAACCGGTGCACATGATGGCACTATTGCCATTAAACAAGGTACGCTTACGCTGGATGAAGGTAAACTGGCCGCCGGCAGCTTCGTGATCGATACCACGTCCATTAAGATCCTGGACGTAACAGACCCTGCTACCAACGCCCAGTTTGCAGGCCACCTGGCTTCTGATGACTTCTTCGCCATTGATCGGTACCCCGAAGCCACATTTGAGATCAGCAGGGTCAATGACAACCACGTTGAAGGTAACCTGACTATCAAAGGGATTACCCAAGCCGTTAGTTTTGATGCCAACGTGAGCGTTGCGGGTGATACTCTTAACGCCTCCGGTAAGATCGTAATAGACCGTACCAAATATGGTATCAAATTCCGCTCAGGCAATTTCTTCAAAGACCTGGGAGACACGCTTATCTACAATGACTTTGATCTGAATGTAACCATCACCGCCAAGGCAGCCGTTGAGCCGTCTCTGGCATAAAACCTAATACTATGCCATATGTAAAAATTGAAGTGACCCGCGAAGGCGTCACCCGCGAACAGAAACAACAACTGATAAAAGGTGTGACAGATGTGATCACCAATGTGCTGAATAAAGATCCTCATCTCACCCATGTTGTCATACAGGAAATAGCGCTGGATGACTGGGGATATGCAGGCGAACAGACATCTGTTTTACGCGAAAAAGGAATCACTGCCGATAAAAAATAAAATATTGATATATGAAAAAGCAAACTATCATAGTAACCGGCGCCTCCTCCGGGATTGGTAAAGGGGTAGCAAAATACTTCCTGGAAAAGGGAGATAATGTGGTGATCAATTCCACCACACCGGAAAAACTGGAGCAAACATACCGCGAGCTGGGCGCTGGCCCAAACCTGGCCATGGTGGCAGGCGATGTGAGTGATAAACATACCGGCGAGCAGCTGGTGGCCACTGCCGTTGAAAAGTTCGGTTCTGCAGACGTACTGGTGAACAATGCAGGTATATTTGAGACCAAACCTTTCCTGGAAGTGGATGAAACCTACCTGGACCGCTTTCTTGATACCAACCTGAAGGGTACTTATTTTACCACCCAGGCGGTTATTCCGCAAATGCTGAAACAGCATGATGGTGTGGTGATCAATATAGGTACTCCGCTGGTAAGCCATTCCCTGGGTGGGGTGCCTGCTACGGCGCCCATCTCCAGCAAGGGGGCTATCCATTCATTAACCTTGCAGCTGGCCGCCGAGTTCGGTAAACAGAACATCCGCGTGAATACGATTGCTTCGGGAACGATCCGTACCCCCATGCATGGTGATGAAGTAGATAAGCTGGCTGGCCTTCAGCTGGTGAACCGGGTAGGGGAGATAGAAGATATTGTACAGATGGTGTATACGGTTGCGAAGAGTAACTTTATAACGGGTGCGATCATCAATGTAGATGGAGGCTCGGGCGCAGGACATAATCTTAATTAAAATAATCAGGGCTGACCCCAAAGCGGATGGATACTCATACTATTTTAACAGTCTTCTCTATGTGCTTTATATGTGTTCTCTATGTGTTCTCCTTGCACTCGGTATGTGTCGCGCGTTTTTGTTAAAATAGTATCATTATTGAAGTTTTTTGGTCAGCCTCCTAAAACCTTAAAAAATGGAAACGCAACAAACAGATTCCTTAGCAATTTCAAAGGCATTGGAGGACTATTACTTCAAGGGTATCTATGAAGGCGACCTTCATGCGCTGGACAATATCTATCAGCCAGGTATCCTGCTTTTTGGTGATGTAAAGGGTGTGCCTTATGCTAAAACCCTTGATCAATACCTGGATGGCGTAGCGAACCGCCAATCCCCAAAAGACTCAGGCAAGCCTTTTAAAGGTGAAATTTTGGATATCAGGGTAGTGAATTCTATTGGGGTAGCCGAGGTAAAGGTGAGGATGTATGATTTCCTCTACCATGAGTTCCTGTCTTTCCACAAGATAGATGGTCAGTGGCGCATCGTTAACAAAATGATCACTGACACGAACATATAAACTTTGCAATCATGTGGTATAATACAAGAGCAACGGCATTATTAGGCATCGATTATCCCATCCTGCAGGGCCCTTTCGGAGGCAATCTCTCCTCAGTTGAACTGGTTTCCACGGTATCCAATGCCGGTGGGCTGGGTGGCTACGGCGCGTATACCTTAAGCCCGCAGGAAATTTACGAAGTGGATCAACAGATCAAAGCAGCCACTGCTAAGCCCTATAATCTCAACCTGTGGGTATCTGATACCGATGCGCCGGATGGCATAGTGAGCGATGAGCAGTATGAGCTGGCCCGGAAAACCTTTCAGCCTTATTTTGACGAGCTGGGCATACCCGCGCCTGAAAAACCTGCTCCTTTTAAGTCCAGGTTCGAGGATCAGCTGCAGGTGGTACTTGATATCAAGCCTAAGGTTTTCAGCTTTATGTTTGGGCTGCTGTCTGACGATGTGATGGACCGGCTGCGTAAGCTTGGGATCAAAACCATCGGTGCAGCTACTACGCTGGACGAGGCCATTGCCCTGGAAGGAACAGGGGTGGACCTGATCATTGCCTCCGGTTTTGAAGCGGGTGGTCACCGGCCTTCTTTCCTGGCGTCTGCAGAGGCATCTATCACGGGCACTTTTGTGCTGTTACAGCTGATCAGGGAAAAAGTAAAGACCCCGGTCATTGCGGCGGGAGGCATTGCAAACGGCAGAGGGATAACGGCCGCCTTAACATTAGGCGCAGATGCCGCTCAGGTGGGTACCGCCTTCCTGGCTACGGATGAATCAAACGCGCTACCCATCCACAGGCAGATGTTGTTCTCTGATGCTGCCAAATACACGACCTTGTCCAGGGCATTTACCGGCCGGTTGGGACGTGGCCTCACGAGTAGAATAGCCCGGGACCTGGTGGCGAAAGAAAAACAGATCCTGCCCTTCCCTTTACAAACCACCTTCATGTCTTCCCTTAGAAAAGCTGCGCTGGAACAGGAGAAATGGGATATGATCCTCTTCTGGGGCGGACAGATTGCACCGGTGCTCAAGCACCGCAGCGCTAAGCAGCTGATGCAATCTTTGATCGAAGAAACAAGTGCTGCTTTCAACCATTTGCAGCTTAAGCAGGTTTAGTTTCCCGCTTTTATCTGCTCCACAGCTTTTTTTGCATGCTCTCCGGCAAGGCTGTTAGGATCCAGGCTGATGGCCCTGTTGTAATATTCCAGCGCTTTGTCCGTTTGCTTTGCTTTCTGATAAGCCTCCGCCAGGCTATCCCATGTATTGGCTGAAGCAGGATAAAGCCGGGTATTTAATTGGAACACCCAGATGGCAGATTCCAGTTGATTAGAATTGATCAGGTGATAACCAGCCTGGTTGAACTGGCTTTCCAGATCCAGGTAGCGATATTTCGGGTCTTTTACTATCTTTTGGGCGTCTGCTTCCAGCTGGTCCATTTTGCCGGCTATGAATAAGTCCCGCAAATGTGTCATAGGATCTATAATAGCCTCCTTGTCCGAGAAATTAAGGCAGGCATCCAGNACAGGGTCTTTATTGGTCTTGTAATCATTAAAGCTCATNTCTACTGCCAGCTGTGGCGCTAGCCAGGGGGCGTTTGCCCAGGGATCTTTATCCTGCCACCAGGCAAATGACAGGTAAACGGGTGTCTTTGTCTTAGGCAGCTCTACCCGGTGGTTGTCGCCATAAAAGTTGAGGTTTTCACCGGTAGGCTCTCCCACAAATAAAGCGTTGGTGTAATTACTAAGCTCATTCACCAGGTTCTGGCAGGCAGAAAAAGTTCGCCGGCCAATGATCACGAATAATTTTCCTGGTTGATTGATCTTTTTAGTTTCTATAATGCCGGTGATGATAGGCTTATTCTTAGTATTGTTACCACCGCCGTTGAGACGCACATCCAGCACCAGGCGTTCCACATCATTTTTATCTATGAATTCAAACAACCGCTTATAGAAAAGAGGGATTGCTTCCTGCGGATCATCCTGTATCTGGCTATGCCGCACGTATACTGTTTTAGTAGCAGGCAGGTATTCAAAATAATAGATCTTATCCAGGTTTTTGAGATAATAGGGTGTAGTACTGGTATCACGCACCGTTAACCAATCTTTTTTACCTGATATAAAGCCGTAGTCCCGTGGCGGTGCGAATGTGTCCAGGGTGGCCACTGTTTGTTCAAATGATTTGCCATCTTTCTCAAAAGTATAGGTAACAGTTTTTTTCAGGGCTTTGGTTACGCGCTGGGCATGTAAGGCCTCAGGATTACCCAGGTAATCAAGTCCGTATGCTTTGAAGAACTGGTCGTTCTCGGCAGGTACCAGGGGCTTAACGGCTTCCAGGGCCTGCATTACCGGAACGCCTTCCACCTTGACCAATTTGGCGCCTAATATGGATGCATAGTTCTTACTCACACCTTCTACGTAAACACCGTCACTGAACCAGTAGAAATTAATGGGAGCGGAATGATACCTGGAGGGAGACTCCCGCCAGCGAAGGGCAGTATGTCCGTATTTCAACAAGGCGACTATACGTACCAGTCCTGCAACGCGTTCATGTTCCTGCATGGCAGGCATCGCATCGTAAAGCTTATCCGCTTCTGCATCAAATTGCGCTGCGGTTATTTTATGGAACAGGAATGGGTAATCTTTGTGAATGGTTTGTTGCAGAAAGCGAAGATCGGATTGCCAGTCGGCAACGGTGGGTTTTGTTTGTGCCTGTGCAAGGGCAAACAAAAGCATGAATGGTAAGAACAGATAATTTTTCATGAACGTATCTTGTGGCGGAGTAATTGGTGAGTTGACCTATACAAAATACGAAATTACGATAAAATAACATGGCCTGAGGAGCGGATCCCCAGGCCATGACAGATACAATTAGAACGGCTGCTTAACCAATTGGTATGGTATGTTGTGCAGCTTCCTTACCCGGAATAAGCGGCAGGCTTACCTGCAATACGCCATCCACATACCTGGCAGCAATGTTAGCTGCGTCAATGGATTCATTCAGGGTAAAGGTCCTTACGAAACCTCCGCGGCTATACTCCCTCCTGACCCATTCGGGACGGGGAAAACCTTCGGGCGGAACGTAAGACACGACCAGCTCATTACCCTTTACTTCCACATTAAAATTCTCCCGGATGCGGCCCGGGGCAAACACCAGCATTTCGTAACTGTTGTCTGTTCTGTAAATGTTTACAGCGGCTCTTTCCATTGAGCGGATAAACAGGTGCCGGTCCCTGTTTCCGTAGTTGCCTTTTGCGGCGCATGACTGATTGTAGTTCATGGTCTACTCTTTTTAAGTGAATAATAGTAGTACTATAGAGGTAGACGAATGAACCGGGGAAATATTTTAAGCATCATGATCACCGGGTAAGGCGGTGTATTAGAATTGCAGCCCGCTGAATTAGAAGCATTCCGTATAGGCCAGGGGAATCTCCACCCTGGTGCCGGTAGCCTGCCCGTTTTCGTTTTCCAGATCGGTGATCCTGATGGGGGCAGACAGGCCGTTCTCTTTGTTGAATAATTCGATCCGCTTGATGGTGATCTCCATGCCATGCGATCTGCGATGGGAACCTGATTTTTCTTTTATCCGGCGGGCNGCCGCCCTTCCGATGCCATTGTCTTCAATGATGCAGTGGAGACAAGCGGCATTTTTAATGATCTCCACTTTCAGTTTGCCTTCCTGTTTTTGGGGAAGCAGACCATGCAGAATGGCGTTTTCCACAAAGGGCTGAATGATGAGGGGAGGCACTTCTGCAATGTCAGGATCTGTGCCGTTTACCTGGATGTCAAATTTAAAACGGTGCTCAAAACGTATCTGTTCCAGTTGAATGTAGAGCATGGCTACTTCCAGTTCATCCCCCAATGTTATTTTCTTTTGCCGGGAATGGTCAAGTATCAGCCGGATCAGTTTCGAGAATTTGCTGATGTACTGGGTGGATTGGGCGATGTTGTTACTATTGACGAAGGAATTGATCGTATTGAGCGAGTTGAAAATAAAATGGGGGTTCATTTGGGTACGAAGTGCACTGTTCTCCAGTTCATTCAGTTTTATTTCATAGTCGCTCCTTAAGCGGGCTTCTTTACTCACACGCCAGATCCGGCGCCTGTAAAGCAGGTACACCATCAACAGGAGCAATGATACCGTCAGTGACCTGAACCACCAGGTGGCCCAGAATGCTTTGTGGATGGTTATTTTGACCGGGTGCTGTGCGGGATACCAGTCCTTCCCGTTAATAGACGCTTCGGCGATGAATACGTAGTTGCCAGGTTTCAGATTGGTGTATCGGGCTATTCTCTGTTGCCCGGCGTAAACATAGCCGGAATCAAAAGTGCTCAATTTATACCGGTACTGTACGGATGGGCCTAACTGAAAATCTACGGCCAGGTAGGCAATAGATAAATTATTCTGATAGTATTCCAGCTTGTAAGCGCTTTCCTGAAGTGTGCTGATAGTGGTATCTCTTGATACCAGTGAGGTAATGAATACAGGTAAAGGGCTTGCTTTACTGTTTATCTCCCGGGGGTAGAAATGGTTAAAGCCGGCTGCGCTGCCGGCAAATATTTCTCCGTCAGGTGTCATGTGAAAATTGCACAACCCATGATTGCTTTGTTCAAGGCCGTCCCGGGCATCGAAAGTTTCCAGCAGCCCGCTTAGCGGATCATAACGGGACAGCCCTATATTTCCCAGTATCCACATCTTGCCTGTCTGATCACAGAGCAGGTCCATGATATTGTCGCTGGGAAGACCAGCCTCGCTGTTAATGACCTTTTGTACCATTAGTGTAAGGGGGGATATGATGAACAGACCGGAGGGTCCTCCGGCATATACCATACCCGTACTGTCGCTGGCGAGTGCCCTGACGGCATGATCTGTATCCCTGACCGGTAGCTTGACCGCCAGCAGGCTGTCTTTTTCCCTGTTGTAGTAGTACAGACCGTCTGCCTGACCCAGCCACCAGTTATCGTGGCTGTCTGCCATGGCGTAATACGTGGCCTTGTCTGCAATGCCCTTCAGGCTGCGATGGTTAAAGAATGTCTGTATCTTTTGGGTCAGCGGATCAAAGTAGGCAAATCCGCCGAGGGTGCAGATAATGAAGTTGCCATGTTTGTCTGTAACGATGGTATGTATATCATTATTGGGAAGCGTGTGGGCGGCATCCTGCGCATTTCGCCTGTATTGTTTGAAAGTTCCATCCGCCTGTAGTAATCCCATCCCGCCGCCAAAGGTACCTGCCCATATCCTGTTGGCTTTGTCTGCGACGATGCTGCGGATCGTCTTGTATTTTCGCTGACCGCCTTCAGGATCATAATAAGGATAATAGGTACTGAGGCCAGTTCGTGTGTCAAGGTGGGCAAGATGACTGTTAGTGCCGATCCAAAGGTTTTTATTACTGTCTTGCCAGAACGTATTGAAACCGCCGTCATACTTTTGGCCGGCGCTGTTGATGAGATACTTTTTAAGCCGGAATTGGGTGTTGGATAAAGGGGCATATGAAATACCCCGGGAATGCACAAACAATGTACCGCTGCGGGTAACAAAGAGACTTCTGCAATAGGTGGAGCTGACAGATGATGGATCTCCGGGATCGTGTGTGCGGTGATATGCTTTTCTTTTGTCCAGGTCAATAATATATACGCCGTAGTAGCGGCAGGCGACTGCAAATTTGTTAGCGCCGATTGCCCGGATGGTGCCTGCATACCCGCCTATCGGTTTGCCATCGTCCACCGGCCAGTCATTGATATATGTTGTAGCGCCTGAGCGGATGTTAATCAAAGCGAGCGTATCCTTCGAGAAGCTTCCCGCCAGTATGGTGCTATCATTTACCCTGGCGGCTGCCCAACATTTTCCATAGGCAAATTCTTTTAAGGGCCGTTGTTGCGGGATATTTACCAGTACCAGCTTATCTCTGAACCCGATCAGCCATTCGTCGTTCCGGAAGTGCTCAAAGGCCAGCGGTGTTCCGTACTGCTGCAACAGCGGTGACAGCCCCGCGAGTTTTGTTAACTGCATTTGAGGGCTCAGCTGGTATAGGTGGTCTGATGAAAGGAGGAGCAGTTGCCCGTTCGCGCTGTTGCCAAAAAACAGTA
>JGI24739J22299_10000102_pt1 | contig 25582 bp, 20 predicted proteins | sample KBSCornC5_FD_22299 | JGI IMG/M metagenome (IMG submission 22299)
ACGCGCCGCACAGTTCGGGCTTAGCTTGATGGTCACCACTTCCGCCTCGCCGTTGGCATTGGCGGTAAAGTAATGCACCTTGGAGTTCTTGTCGCCTTTCACCGTCAGGTCATATTCTTTATCACGGGTAATGCCGGTTACGTTAAAGCGTTTGGCATAGCTGATACCGGTTTTCCCATCCACATAGATCATGTTATAGGTAGTGCGCTCGTCGTTCTTCCTGAACACGTCCACATGGATGATGTCCTTTCCAACAAAGGTTTTGTCGGCCACTTTGGTCACCAGCATCTTACCGTCTTTACGGAACACGATGATGTTGTCCAGGTCGGAGCAATCTGCTATAAACTCGTCTTTCTTCAGGGAGGTGCCAATAAAACCGTCTGCACGGTTTACATAGATCTTGGTATTGGCAATGGCCACCTGCTGCACCTGGATGGTGTCAAAGGTCTTGATCTCCGTTACCCTTTCCCTTCCTTTACCATACTTCTTCAGCAGGTTTTCATAGTAGGCTACGGTGAAGTCTACCAGGTGGTCCAGGTCATATTTTACCTGTTTGATATCCGCTTCAATGCCTTTGATCTGTTCGTTCAGCTCATTGATATCCAGGCGGTATATACGGCGTACCGGCTTTTCGGTCAGCTTTACAATATCTTCCCGGGTAATGGCCCTTTTCAGTTGTTTCTTGTAAGGATTAAATCCTTTATCGATAGCCTGCAGCACCGTTTCCCAGTCCTTGTGCTTCTGCTCCAGCTCCTTGTAGATCTGTTTTTCAAAGAAGATCTTTTCAAGGGAGGTATAATGCCACTTGTCTTCCAGTTCTGCCAGCTTGAGTTCCAGCTCTTTCTTCAGCAGTTCCCGGGTAAAGTCTGCCGAGTGTTTCAGCAGATCTGATACGGTGAGGAACTGCGGTCTGTCTTCCACGATCACGCAGGCATTGGGAGAGATGGATACTTCGCAATCGGTGAAAGCGTACAGGGCATCGATGGTGATATCCGGAGAAATGCCCGGCGCCAGCTGTACTTCTATTTCCACGTCTTTAGCGGTATTGTCCACCACTTTCTTCACCTTGATCTTACCGTTGTCATTCGCCTTTACGATAGATTCCATCAGCTGTGTGGTGGTAACTCCATAGGGCACATCTTTGATGAGCAGGGTCTTTTTGTCTTTCTCTTCAATATGTGCACGCACGCGTACCTTACCACCGCGTTTACCATCATTGTAAGCCGCTACATCTATCATGCCGCGGGTGCTGCTGAAGTCGGGGAACAGTTCAAACTTACGCCCGCGCAGGTATTTGATGGAAGCTTCGATCAGTTCGCAAAAGTTATGAGGCAATATCTTGGTAGACAGGCCTACCGCAATACCCTCAGCGCCCTGTGCCAATAGCAGCGGGAACTTCATGGGCAGTGTCAGCGGCTCGTTCTTTCGGCCGTCATAGCTCAGCTGCCAGGTAGTGGTCTTTGGGTTAAAGGCAATATCCAGTGCGAATTTGGATAAACGCGCCTCAATGTACCTGGCGGCAGCCGCTTCGTCACCGGTTCTTACATCGCCCCAGTTACCCTGTGTTTCTATCATCAGGTCCTTTTGCCCCAGGTTCACAATGGCGTCGCTGATAGAAGCGTCACCATGCGGGTGATATTGCATGGTTTGTCCGATAACGTTGGCCACCTTGTTAAAGCGGCCATCATCCATTTCTTTCATAGCATGAAAGATGCGCCGCTGAACCGGTTTCAGGCCATCTTCTACAGACGGCACTGCACGTTCCAGGATCACGTAGGAAGCATAATCCAGGAACCAGTTTTCATACATACCACCCACATGGATGATATTGTGTAACGATTCGTCGTTTTGCAGATTATCTTGAATATCACTCATAGACTTGAATTAATATTAAGCGTTCAGCATTTTTTCAAAATCTTCCCGCCAGATACGTATGGAATCCTGCTGTACATCCTCCAGGGAGTTCAGTTCCAGGAAAGAACAATCTGTGATGGCGATCAGCTGGTGCCATACATTAATAGGCACTTCCACCCTGGCCGGAGCAATGATCTCCGTAACGCGTATTTCCTTTTCTCCCAGCGGGCACCAGTGCAATGCCGCCTTTCCGCTCGTCAGGTATAAGATCTCAGGGTTCTTGTTATCGCTTTTCCCTTCGTGGTAATGCTGACCGCTGCTGCTGCCTGCATTCCGGAAGCACATAATGAACTGACCCGTTCTTGAAGCGTCCCAGGTATAACTGGCGCCACGATCATCCTGACCTATCAATGCTAAAGGTGTTACCGTTATCATAAAAGTTACCTGTTTTATAGGTTTGAAAGTTTGAATGTTTGAAATGTTCGCGAACGTGTCAAACTTTCAAACCCATAAACGCTCAAACCTTAAACGTAAAGCCGGCTATTCTCCTGCCACAGCTGTTTCCTCGCTGCTTCCAGGTTGCTTCACTTCAAAATCCTTCACTGTTTTCAGTTCTCCCCTGCTTTCCAGTTTCTCTTCTTTGATCAGCTCTTTCAGTCTCCAGCCCAGGAATTGTTCCGGCACCGGGAATTTCATTTTGCCGGTTAACTGGCTCACTATCTTGGATGCTTTCTGGAATTCCTTGCTGCAAGCCTGCAGGAGGTCTTTATCATAATAGGCAACCGGCTCTCCTTTCAGTTTCTTGCCACCTTCCAGCAGCCGTATGCCTGCGTTCTCGTTCATCAGGCGGTGCCATTCGTCTCCGTCCAGCTCAAATTCTGCAAGCGATACAGGCCTTGCCAGCTTCCTGGCTTTCAGGAATTCCTTAGGCAATATCTGGTGCAGATGGGTGGGATAGAAAACAGCGCCTTTATCATTCAGGAAAGGCAGGTTGTTGAGGTAAATGATGTGTATACGGCCAGAGAAATCATAGAACTGGCTCACCAGCCAGTAATACCCGCTCACATCGCGGGCATTTTGACCTGCCCAGATCCACACCTGCAGCTCTTCTTCCGTTTTCAGCCGGGCCTTCAGCTGCTTAACCAGTTCAGGGTCTCCGCTCTCTTCTTCAATGACTACCGGCTCTGCTGCCTGCGCTTCTTCTGTCAGCGGCTGCGCCTGCGCTGGTGGCTGTATACCCGCCATTTGTTGCCACCACTGGCGGCGGTTTGACTGTCCATCCTTGGTATCCAGGATGAACAAAGGCCCGATGGACAGGTCATCCTCAAAATACAGCAATTCACCCTTCAGGGTCTCATCCAGCTCAAACGCTGCTGCCAGCGTTGTAGCGGAAGATTGTCCAAATACAATATGTAACGTACTCATTGCTCCCGGTTATAATTATTCTGCTACTAGGTCCTTCTCGTATCTCAGATTGCTGATAATGAATTCCTGGCGGCTTTGGGTATTCTTGCCCATATAGTATTCCAGCAATTTCTGGATGTGAACGTCCGTTGAGAGGATGATAGGCTCTACCTTCATATCCTCGCCTATGAAACGGCCGAACTCCTCCGGTGATATTTCACCCAGGCCTTTAAAGCGGGTGATCTCCGGTTTGCTGCCCAGTTTTTTGATGGCCCGTTGTTTCTCTTCCTCAGTATAGCAGTAAATGGTTTCCTGTTTATTACGCACCCGGAATAAGGGCGTTTCAAGGATATATACGTGGCCATTCTTTACCAGGTCAGGGAAGAACTGCAGGAAGAAAGTAAGCAATAACAGGCGGATGTGCATACCGTCCACATCGGCATCGGTAGCCACCACGATCTTGTTATAGCGCAGGCCTTCCAGCCCTTCTTCAATATTCAGCGCGTGCTGTAGCAGGTTGAACTCCTCATTCTCATATACGATCTTCTTGGTAAGGCCAAAGCTGTTCAGGGGTTTACCGCGCAAACTGAATACCGCCTGTGTTTCCACGTTGCGGGATTTAGTGATGGAACCGCTGGCAGAATCACCCTCCGTAATGAAGATGATAGACTCCAGGCGCTTGGCATCCTGCTCCAGCTTGTCTTTTCCGCTTACTTCGTCGTTGAGGTGGAAGCGGCAGTCGCGCAGCTTGCGGTTATGCAGGTTCGCTTTCTTGGCCCTTTCATTGGCCAGCTTCTTAATGCCCGCCAATTCCTTACGCTCACGTTCGCTTTGCTCAATACGTTTCTTCATCGCTTCCGCCACAGCAGGATTGCGGTGCAGGAAATCATCGAGGTGTTTGCTCAGGAAGTCCAGCACAAAGGCCTTCATAGACGGACCATTTTCGTATACGGTCAGTGAGCCCAGCTTGGTCTTGGTCTGTGATTCGAATACAGGTTCCTGTACTCTTACAGAGATAGCAGCGCAAATAGAAGCGCGTATATCGGTGGCATCGTAGTCTTTCTTATAGAAATCACGTACCGTCTTCACAAATGCTTCGCGGAAAGCGGCCAGGTGTGTACCGCCCTGGGTGGTATGCTGTCCGTTCACGAAGGAATAATATTCTTCGCCGTATTGGTTCTCGTGGGTGATGGCTACTTCAATATCTTCTCCCTTCAGATGGATAATGGGATAGCGCAGGTCTTCTTCAACGGTTTTGCGTTGCAGCAGATCCAGCAGTCCGTTCTTGGAGAGGTATTTTTGCCCGTTGAAGTTGATAGTAAGCCCCGCGTTCAGGAAACAGTAGTTCCATATCTGGTTTTCCAGGAACTCAGGGATATAATGATAGTTCTTAAAAACAGTATCATCCGGTATGAAAGTTACGATGGTGCCGTTGGGCTCAGTCGTAGCGGCTTCCTTATGTTCTTTCGTCAGTACGCCCCGTTCAAACTCAGCTACTTTCGTGCGCCCGTCGCGAATGGACTGTACTTTGAAATAATTAGATAAGGCATTGACTGCTTTGGTACCCACCCCGTTCAAACCCACGGATTTCTGGAAGGCCTTGCTGTCATACTTGGCGCCGGTATTGATCTTGCTCACCACATCCACCACCTTGCCAAGGGGAATACCGCGGCCGTAGTCACGTATGACTACATTGTGCTCAGAGACCTTGATATCCACCTGCTTACCAAAGCCCATGGTATGTTCATCAATACAGTTATCCACCACTTCTTTAATGAGGATATAGATGCCATCGTCCATGCTGGTACCATCTCCCAACTTGCCTATATACATACCCGGCCGGAGGCGAATGTGTTCCCGCCAGTCCAGGGAACGGATGGAATCTTCCGTATAGGCAGCAAAGAGATCTTTCTTATCCGTTTTATCTGTAATTGCCATAATATATATAATAACATTTTCAATAGGTGCTAACCCTGCCGATACTAAATCTTTTAGCAAAATCCGGCTGCTGGCAAAAATAAAGGATTCAGGCTATCATCCCAAGTATAAGTTTTCCATCCTCGCCTTTTTTCTTGCTTTTAAAAAGTTTTTTATTCAAACTATAGTTTATATGAGATATTTATCTATATTTACAGTCCTGGTTGCAAACACAAGTACAAACTGTCCTAATTATGAAAACACTATGCCTTTTGCTGCTCATGGTAGTGCTTTCTGTCGCGCTACTGGTTACATTTATCGTTAATAGGGAACAACGCTCTATGAATCGTCTTGGAAATACCTTTATTGATCTGATCAGGAAATTTGATTCCTGGCAGATGATGAGGTAGATAAAATCTGACCATTTTGCTAATAGCATTTAGCGCTTAGCGAAAGATCCTAACTAACTGAGTACAAAGCACTAAATCACTAACTAAAACCATATGCTACCAGCATTTAGCCTATTGCCAACAGCTAAAAGCTAATAGCTTACAAAAGCCCTATACCTATGAAAACCGGTCTACTATTCAAACTAGCATGCCTGCTTATCGCAGCAATGGTCCTGTTCGTGCACTTAACCCGTAAAAACCTGGCTAAGTTGCGCGTGAAAGCAAGTAAATGAGTGAAAGAGTTACATGCTGTTCAATTACGCTGAATGCATAAGGCTGCATGCCAAACGCTTCTCCTAACGGCGTTTAGCACTGAGCATTAAGTGTTTAGCGTAATTGTTTTATCTGTTGTAGTACTTGTTGACCGCGTCCGTACGGCTTCTTACGTGCAGTTTTTCATAGATATTGTGGACGTGCCTTCTCACAGTTTCTATGCTGATATAAAGATTACTGGCTATCTCCTTATACAGGAATCCCTTTGAAAGTTGGTCGAGGATCTCTTTTTCGCGGGAGGTGAGCGCCTCCAGTGCAGGGTTTGGCTTTGCCTGCTTCTGGAAATAAGCCACCACGCGGCGGGCTATCTGTGAGCTCATGGGAGAGCCGCCTTCATGAATTTCGCGTATGGCCTCCAGCAGTTCACCCGGCGAGGTCTTTTTGAGGATGTATCCACTGGCGCCGGCTTCCAGCGCCTGGAAGATCTTGTCGTCGTCTTCATACACCGTCAGCATCATAAATTGCATATCGGGGAATTCAGCCTTCAGGCGGGCAATACATTCAATACCATTCATCCCGCCGGGGAGATTGAAGTCCATCAGGGCAACATTGGGTAATAAATGGGGTATTTGCTCCAGCGCAGTTTCTGCATTGTTAAATGCTCCTACACAGGCATAACCTTCAGAACCGTTTATCAGCAACTCCATGGCCGTACGGATATCATGGTTATCTTCCACAATGGCAACAGAAATAATATCCATACTGTCCTGGGATTTCTTTTTTGAGTACACAGTCATTGTCTTGGTCTTAGCGGTTACTTACACGAAAATGTTATTAGACGCAAAAGTAGATCAATTTAACGGGATATCTAGAAAAACTATCGTCCCGTTCTGGGAGGTGATGTCTGCCTGTCCGCCTACTGCCTGCATCCTTTTCTGGATGTTCTTCAGACCGTTGCCGAACAAACGTACTTTCTCCTGATCAAATCCTTTGCCATTGTCTCTTATCAATATGGTCATACTATGCTGCTGCATATTCACTTCGATCATCACTTCAGACGCCTGGGCGTGTTTCACTACATTGTGTAGCGACTCTTTTACAGCCAGATAGATATTACGGCGCGTTCCGCCGCTGAGTTTAACATTCGGTATACTTTCGGGTATGGAAAACTGGTGCGTGATATGGGCATGTTCCAGGAAATCTGCAGCAAAACTCCGCATGTAGGCAATCAGGTTTTCCAGTGAGTCATTGGAAGAGTTCATAGCCCAGATGATCTCGCTCATCTTATCTATCATTTCTCCCGCTGCCTCTGAGATACGTTCTATTTCGCGTGCCTGGGAAGGATCTATCTTTTGCTTCGCAATCTCGCTCAACAAGCGTATGGTCGATAATCCGGATCCGAGATCATCATGCATGTCACTGGAAATACGCGCTCTTTCCTGATCCACCGCCTGTTCCTTCTCCAGCTTCAGTTTTTCATGTCGTATTTTATAATCAAGATACAACGTAGAAAAATAATATGCAATGCCTAGTAACAGTAAGAGCAATAAAAATCTGAACCACAGTGATTGCCAGAACGGTATACGTATAACAATCTCCAGCGTAGTCGGCGTTGCATTCCAGCGGTCGTCATTATTCGATGCCCTTACCTGGAAAGTATAAGTGCCCGGCCGCAGGTTGGTATAACGCGCCATACGGAAAGTACCAGCCTGTACCCAATCCTCATCTGCTCCTTCCAGCTTGTACTGTACCTTGTTTTTCAGGGGATTGGTATACTCCAGCGGCACAAACTCAATAGCGATCGTGTTCTGGTTATAAGGTAGTTCAATATGATGCAGCAGGGAAATGGCGGTGTCCGATTCATACGGCTTATCCAACACCTCCATCCTTTTAATGATCACCTTGGGAACAAAAGGATTATCCCTGAAATTACGCGGGTAAAAACCATTCACCCCCCGGATACCTCCAAAGAAAAGCTCGCCATCTACCGATTTAAAATAAGCGCCGGTGTTAAATTCATTGGACTGCAATCCGTCTTCATGATTAAAGGTGGTAATGCTGTTGTCTATCGGGTTGATCTGCGACAGGCCCTTGTTATGGCTTACCCAGATACGGTCTTTATCATCCAGCAGCACGCCGTAGAAGTAATCATTTACCAGGGCCGGAAAATCATAACTATTATAATGCTGCAGCTGGTTATAATTGCCATCCAGTATAAAAAGGCCCCTGGTAGTGGCCACCAGCAGCTGTTTATGGGCGTTCTTATTAATGCTCTTTACTACCGTGCCGCTGGGCAGCGGTACCACCTTCCAACGCACGTTCCCCACCTCTTTGGTATACAAGGTAGCCTGCGTACCTACATACTGGTTACCCATGTAGTCCTCATAGTAGCAATTCAGGATCTCCCCCGGAAACCGGTGCACCAGCGAAGCCTTATACCCTTTTATATCCGGACTGATAGATAACAGGTACTCTCCATAATTAAAATATACCTCCCCATTTACCCGCCTGAAAAGGAAAGGGGAAAAATAATCCCGCTGTTCGGGCAGGCCAAGACTGTCTACCACAGGCGTCAGGTTCTCAAATTTCTTGTTCTGCACATTGAACAGGCCCAGGTATTTGCCCTCAAAATGCATCCACAGGTATTTGTAATTCTCCCTGCAGATGGCATCAATGGTATTTACCGTAAAATGGTTCTTATCCGCAAAATCGGAAATGCGCTCCAGAAAACGGCCGCCCTCTTCATAAATATCCAGCCCGTCACGCCACAGGCCCACATACAGCTTACCGTCGTCATGCTTGTACATAGACCGCACCATGTTGTGGGTAATAAAGGGAGAACGGTACAGGTTAAACACTTTCTTGTGCGGAGAATATTTTTTGATACCGTCGCCATTGGTGCCTACCCACATATTGTCTGCCGCATCGCGGTACAGGTAACGCACATTGTTCAGCGAGCGGGTCTCAAACGTATTGAAAGTAGTGATATGCTGCAGGATCTCGTTGCGGCGTATACTATATATGAGCACACCGTCGCTCCCCCCTATCCAGATATTGCCGTCGTGGTCCTGTTCCATGACCACGGGCTCAAAGGGCTCCCCTTTATCTTCAAAAGGGAGGTCGGTATACTTATGCTGCTTTTTATTGAATACTACGATGTGCCCCGGACTGGCAATGATCATGGAATCGGCGTTCAGGTTCCGCATCACCGGATATTGCCCGATCACCGGCAGGCAGTAGGTAGCCAGGCGGAGGTTCTTGGTGTTCAGGGCCAGCAGCTCCCCCGGTTCAAAGTTCATCCATACCTGCGAGCCGTCCATTACGATATCGCGGGGTACCAGTCCCCGTTTGGAGACCTGCGGTGGGTACAGGATGATCTTTTTAACGGCATAGCTGCGGTTNTCCAGTGCATATAGCCCCTTCAGGGGCCGCCAGATCCACAGGTTGTGATTNGTGGTATCCTCCCCGAGGATCTTGAATTTGACGCTCCAGTCGCGCTCCCGCTCATTAATATAGGAAGTATCCTCCAGCACCATCCGGAAGGTATTACGGTAAGGATCATATACGCTGAGGCCGTTATTGTGGGCCAGCAATAGTTGCTGGCGGCTGTTTTTGAAAAAGCTGTAGCCTTTGTAGCCCTTGAGGTCAAAACGGTTGATCACCGCCCTTACCCCGCTGGAGCTGTTGGACACCAGGTTGCCCTTTCCCTCTCCTTTATTGTTCTGTTCGCTGGTTTTGAAACGGTACTCATTAAATACGTAGCCGTCAAAACGGTTTACACCGTCGCGGTTGGCTATCCACATAAAGCCCTGGTCGTCCTGTATGATATCGCTTACAAAACTTTGAGAAAGACCGTCATTCACGCTGTATGCATCGAATATATACCGCCCCTCCTGTGCGAATAGGGAGTTCATTGCAAAAACAAATACACAAAGCAGCTGCAGTTCTTTTCTTATCTGGGATGGTAAATAACGCACTGATGCAGGTTAGTTATTTGCAAATATATAAATCCGCATCACACTTTTGAATGATTTTGTAATTTTCTTGCTCACTAACAGACTGTATATAAATGACCAAGACAGGCTTCCTTTATCTTTTACTATGCTGCTGTGCCGTTCTAACGTCACAAGCTCAACAGAATCAATCCCAAAAGTATAGCATCCGCGAGCTCAGCAGGGGGCACTTGAAAAGTATCCGGGGAATGAGTGTGGTGTCTGACAAACAGGTTTGGGTGTCCGGCACTGGTGGAATGGTGGGCAAAAGCACCGATGGCGGTGAGCATTGGCAATGGATGCAGGTACCCGGCTGCGACAGCTGCGACTGGCGGGATATTGAGGCGTTCAACGAGCGGGAGGCCCTGGTGATCAATGCCGGGGAACCGGCCCACATCTTCCGCACCTCGGATGGCGGCGCCAGCTGGAAACGGGTTTATTTTAACGATACCAAAGGGATCTTCTTTGACGGGATGGATTTCCGTAACCCCAAAGAGGGCTGGGCCATCGGCGATCCGCAGGAGGGCAGGTTCTGGGTACTGTATACCGATGATGGCGGCCAACACTGGGCCCATGCTGACGACATACCCACTGCCTATGGTGGAGAAGCCATTTTCGCCGCCAGCGGCACCAGCCTCCAATCACTGCCCGGACAGGTAGATTGCTTTGTGACCGGCGGCGATACTGCCCGCTTCCTGAAATACCAAGACCATCAATGGGTATCTTTTGCCTTACCGGTTATACAGGGTAATGCCAGCTCCGGTCCTTTTTCCGTGGCTTTCCTTGATGCACGCCGGGGTGTTGCTGTAGGCGGTGACTACCGTAACGATACCCTGCGCAGGCAGAATTGCGTGCTTACCTCTGACGGGGGCAAAACCTGGACTTCCCCACTTGTTTCACCCGGCGGCTTTCGCTCATGCGTTGCCTGGGTGCACACCAACGTACTGGTGGCCACGGGTACTTCGGGAACGGATATTTCTGTGGATGGTGGTCTTCACTGGCACTTGATCAGCAAAGAAGGATTTCATGTGGTGCAAAGCGCCCGCAAAGGCAAAGCCGTTTACCTGGCCGGATCAGATGGACGTATAGCACGTTTGCTGGGAATTGAATAAGGTAATGTTATTTTCGCTGCCTTCTCTATGGCTTCTATATGTGTTCTCTATGTGTCATCCTTGCTCCGGGGCTTTTTGTTAAAATAGTATCACATTGGCCTTAACCAATTGTTTCCCAGCCTTCCCTTCAATGAGTATAGCACGAAATAACCAAACTAGGAATATTATTAATTATTAATTATGCATTGAATTTATCAGAAACAAAAACGGTGCACCAGACATTGTGCACCGCTTGATGAGGACAAATAGGTTAAAGCAAAAAAGTACGTTTCGAAATAAATTTACCAAGTATTTGATACTTTTCCGGCCGGATTTAGCCAACACATCATTTTAATGGGTGAACGCCGGATTAAGCATGTCAAACGTGGAAAAAGCTGTGGTCACATCTTTTTTTTTTAATTTAGATGATGTGAGCCTGGCTACGCAGAAGATCGGATTTTTTAAAAGCTAATTATGCAAGTTACCAGTTCGTCGAGTAAATATTCCGTTAAACACTATCCTGACGCAGTCAGGAAATGGCAGAAAGAAGGCAACTACTTCTATTTTCATACAGCAGAAACTATTTTGGAGGTACGGATCATTTCAGACAAAATTGTCCGCTTCCGTTATGCCGCCGACAGTAAATTTCAACGTGATTTTTCCTATGCCATCAATCCCCGGCTGGATGAGTCGCCCGTTAATTTCGGTATCCGTGAATTTGAAGAGGTTTTTGAGATCTATACCGATGTTATCCGTATATGGATAGCCCGCGATAACCTGCGCCTGACCATCACCGACCAGGAAGGCCGTATCATCAACCAGGATGAAATGGGCTTCCACTGGCAGCACTACCTGCTGAAAGGCGGTAAGATCGTATACTGCAGCAAGCAGATCCAGGAGGGAGAATGCTTCTTCGGACTGGGCGATAAGCCTACCGACCTTAACCTCCGCGGTAAACGCCTGGAGAACTTCGGTACGGATGCTTACGGCTTCCAGAAAGACACCGATCCCCTGTATCGTAACATTCCTTTCTACTACGGCCTTCACCACGGCATCGGCTACGGTATCTTCTTCGATAATACCTTCCGCACCCTGTTTGACTTTGGCCATGAAAGAGATGAGGTTTGCAGCTTCTGGGCCAGGGGCGGTGAAATGAACTATTACTTCATGTACGGTCCCGAGCTCCTGCAAGTGGCTGAAGCTTATACTAAAATAACCGGTACGGCAGAGCTTCCTCCTTTATGGGCTTTAGGCTACCAGCAATGCCGCTGGAGCTACTACCCGGAAAAACGGGTACGTGAGATAGCGGCCGAGTTCCGCAAAAGGCAGATCCCNTGCGATGTGATCCACCTTGATATTGACTATATGGAGGGCTTCCGCTGCTTCACCTGGAGTAAGGAAGCATTCCCCAACCCGCCGGCCATGATCAAAGACCTGGATGCACAGGGCTTCAAGGTCGTTGTGATCATAGACCCGGGCATTAAATCAGACCCGGATTACGATATCTATAAACAGGGCATGGAGCGCGACTTCTTCTGTAAACGTGCAGATGGCGCCCTGATGGAAGGCGATGTATGGCCGGGCAAATGCGTGTTCCCGGACTATACAGATCCTAAAGTGCGCGAGTGGTGGAGCAGCCTGTTCAAGAGCCTGGTGGAAACAGGCGTAAGGGGCGTGTGGAACGACATGAACGAACCCGCCGTATTTGAAATGGGCACCTTCCCTGAAGACGTGCGCCACGACTATGACGGAGAAGATGTAAGCCATCGTAAGGCGCACAACATCTACGGTCACCTCATGAGCAAGGCCACCGCAGCAGGTTTGCAAAAGTACCTGATGCCCAACCGCCCTTTCGTGATCACCCGTTCCTGCTATGCAGGCGCCCAGCGCTGGGCGTCCGTATGGACTGGCGATAACGTGTCTGAATGGGATCACCTGTGGCTGGCTAACGTACAATGCCAGCGCCTGTCAGTATCGGGTATCTCATTCGCCGGTAGTGATATCGGTGGCTTTATCGGTGAACCAGACGGAGAGCTGTATACCCGCTGGATCCAGCTGGCGGCTTTCCACCCGCTGATGCGCACCCACTCTGCCAGCAATGAAACCGGTTTTAACCAGGAACCATGGAGCTTTGGCAGCAAGTACGAATTTATCTGCAAACGATTTATACAACTGCGGTACCGCCTGCTGCCCTACCTGTATACCACCTTCTGGCAATACCACCATTACGGCACGCCTATGCTGCGCCCNCTGGCCTTCGTAGCGCAACAGGACCCGCAAACTTATAACCGCTCCCACGAATTCATGCTGGGTGATGCACTGCTCATCAGCCATGTAGACGCGCCGGGCGTAAAAGAAAAAGAAGTATACCTGCCTGCAGGGCGCTGGTACTACTTCTTCAACGATAAGTCATATGAAGGCGGACAACTGATCAAGATCGCTACACCGCTGGATGAAATGCCGCTGTTCGTAAAGGCAGGCTCCGTGGTGCCCAACTATCCTGCTATCCAATATGTAGGTGAAAAGACGATCGATGAGATGATCCTGAACGTCTACTACTGCGATCAGCCCACCAGCAGCACACTTTACGAAGACGCCGGAGACCACTATGGTTATAAGAACGGACAATCCAATACGATCCGCTTTAAACAGGTGTCCGACAAACAGCAATTNCGTCTTAAAAAGAGATTCTTCGGCGATTTCCAGGCTTCTTACAAGAAGCACCGGGTACTGGTGCACGGCCTGCCCTTCCAGCCTACCGAGTATGTGGTAGATGGCAAAGTGTATAAGCTGAACGCCCGCAACTTCGCCGTAGGCATCGTAAAAGTGGTAGTGGAAAGAAAATTCGAAGAACTTATTATACGATAATGGACAAAAAAAAAGGGCACTAACAGATGGATATCTTAGTGCCTTTTCATAACCTATGCCAACTTTAGAGTTTGTTCAAAAGTAAGTTGATTCGCGCTACAGGCAAAGCTTTGAAGCTTCCAAAGGCTAAAATGAATAAAATGAACAGCGTGAATAATGGAGAATGGAAAATGGATAGTGAACAACTGTACAGACCATGGTTCCGTTATGCCAGCATAATCAGCTGCATTTACCCTTCTCTTCATCAACTATAGCGCCAGAGCAGTTTGAGTGGGGACATAGTACTAATAATGCCACAAAAAGGTGTGGATATTTTCTCTACACTGTAGAACCATATACCCGTTATCACCCATTCTCTACGTTTTCTCTATATATAATACCACCTCACAATACGAAGTCGTCCATGGCACAGTCCTTGTTCCCCTACTCCCGGTAAGCGCTTATATTTTTCTGTGAACGGAAACTATTTTCAAAAACATTAAAACTTGATGTTATGACAATGCAAAGCAGCCACTCGGCCCAGGAAGCAGCAACCTGGAACAACGTTGTCGCCAATGAAAACCCCCAGGTAGATGACAACAACACGACTGAATCGGAAAAAGACACACAGCAATCTGGCCGCCGTAAGGGTTTACGGGGTTTTGCAGCTATGGATGGCGAAAAGCAACGCGCTATCGCCAGTATGGGTGGCCGTGCCGCTCACCAGCAAGGGGTTGCTCATGAGTTTTCTTCAGACGAAGCTCGCATGGCGGGAAAAAAAGGTGGTGAGGCTGTAAGCCGTAACCGCGAACATATGGCTGCCATTGGCAAGAAAGGCGGCGAAGCAGCCCACGGGCGCAGACGCCAACGCCAGGAAAGTCAGCAATCAGTGTAATTACTCACCCATTGGACCACTGAAAGTTTAAGGCCATCAGGTCACAAAGTTCGGATCGGCAGATCACGGGCCCTGTGACCTGTTGGTTTTTGTGCTTATACATCATAGATCGTGAGCACGCACACCGCCAGCAGTGCACAGAAGATAAAAAAAGTAATGAGCGCCTTGTAAAGTATTGATATAGGCCGGTAAAAATGCAGTTCACTGCTGCTCCTCTTCGTATTCGTCATAAATTCCATTAACTGGGTCAAGTGATACGGGTTAATAAAGGTTAACATTCTTATATAGAATAGATAAATATACGATAAAATCCGGCATTCGGTTTTAAAAAAAAGAGGTACAGGACCAATGCCCTGTACCTCCTGTAAAATAAACGGATTATCTTATTTCCTTAAAATGATCTTACCCAATTCTGTATTCCTGTTACGTTCTACAGTAATGTTTGTAAGCGTCGTGTCCACGTAACCGTTGGATGCATTCACAAATACTTTGTAGGTACCCGCTTTCAGGCCACGTACTTTGAACTGTCCGTCTATCCAGGGCAGTGCAAATCCCGTATCCTTGTCGTTATACACGCTGATCACCGGCCATGCAGCCATCGGACTTACCTTACCGGATACACTACCAGTCACTTTCAGGGTAAATACCCTAATCACCGGTTTCAGTATGAACTTACCATCCCATGCCCTTATGATAGAACGATCCAGGTCAAAGTCCAGCCACAGACGGAAATCACCGCTGGCCAGTTCATCCCAGTCGTCGCCGCGCAGTTTGATAATGATCTTCACCTGTCCGGAAGGTGATTTCAGCGGATACTTAACGCTGTCTTTCACCAGGGAGTTATTATTGCCCAGTGTAATACGGATCTTCTTCACAACGCCCTTGGGAACAAGACCACCGGCCAGTAAAGTATCGGCGCCATTCCTTAAAGAAAGGATATCATACACACCGGGGCGGATACCCAGAGAATCCCAGGTCTGGCAGGAATCCCGGTCATCACGGCGGTCTTCACCCCACCAGCAACGGCCAGCGCCGCTCCAGTCATCATGATCGTCATCATCTTTATCCTGAGTACAGGTGTCTACCAGTACTTCCACCTTGCGGATGTCCAGGAACACGTTATCGAAAAATCCTGGATTGTCCGACATGTAGATACTCAGTTTTTGCTGGTTGCCAGAAGGCCCGGGAGTAGAATTGTCTTTGTTACAGGCATATACTACAAAGGCGATCAGGGCCAAAAATACCAGCGGCCATCTCAGGTTCCGGAGGTAGCTCTTCATAAATGAATGGTTTTTAGTGATTATTGAATTTTTGTGTTTGAAAGCGTATCTGGCATGAATACATATTAGATATGGCGCATATATAACGATTCTCCCGCCGCTATTATTTCATTTTCGAAATGCGCTATACTTGGATGGTAACTGTTAAAGGAAGTTTAAAGGCAGTAAAAAATTTTTGGGGCAGAGGGGCTTACAATTATAAATAATTGGTAATTAATACTTGAAAGTTTGAGGGTTTGAAAGTTTGAGGGTTTGAAGGTTTCAGGACATGTCGGGTTACCTTCAAATTTTTAAACGCTCAAACCCTCAAACTTTTAAACGTCAGATCTGTTTCATAACAGTAATGCCTAATGGAGGCACTCTCAAAGTAATAGTATATTCTTTTCCGTTATATTCCTGTTTGTTAGCTGCAATCGGCGCTGTATTAATTACACCGCTGCCATAAAAGCGCGGATCATCACTGTTCAATATCTCTTTCCAGGTACCGGGAATGGGTATACCCAGCAGGTATTCTTCCCTTGCCGTCGGCGTCATATTCAGCACTACGATCAGGTTGTCTTTGATGTTAGCGCCCTTACGCATATACACCAGTACACTGTTCTCATAATCGTTGGCATTGATCCATTCAAAGCCCTCCGGGTCAAACTGCTTCAGGTATAATGCGGGTTCGGAGGTATACAGGTGGTTCAGCTCTTTTACAAACCGTTGCGCACCCAGATGCGTAGGGTGCTCCAGCAGGTGCCAATTCAGCTCTGACTTGTAGTTCCATTCCTGCGTTTGCCCAAACTCATCGCCCATGAATAAAAGCTTGGTACCGGGATGCGTGAACATATAACCGTACATCAGGCGCAGATTGGCAAATTTCTGCCAGTCATCCCCCGGCATCTTATATACCATGGGAGATTTCCCATGCACTACTTCATCATGGCTCAATGGCAGCATGAAATTCTCGCTGAAAGCATACATGATGCTGAAGGTGAATTCATCCTGGTGCCACTTGCGGTGCAGCGGGTCTTTTTTGAAATAAGACAAAGTATCATTCATCCAGCCCATCATCCATTTCATACCAAAACCAAGGCCCCCCATAAAGGTGGGGCGTGATACTCCGTAAAAAGAGGTAGATTCTTCTGCGATAGTCTGCGTATCAGGGAACAGATTGTAGATCCTTTCATTCAGGTGCTTTAAGAAAGCAATGGCCTCCAGGTTCTCTCTTCCCCCCTGCTCATTGGGCACCCATCCTCCGGCATTACGCGAGTAATCCAGGTGTATCATGGAGGCCACCGCATCTACCCGCAGACCGTCCAGGTGGTATTTATCCAGCCAGTAAATGGCGTTGCTGAGCAGGAAGCTTTTCACCTCGTTACGGCTGTAATTGAAAATATAACTGTTCCAGTCCGGATGGTAGCCCTTGCGCATATCTGCATACTCGTACACATGCGATCCGTCAAAGCGGTAAAGGCCATGGGCATCATAAGGAAAGTGTGAGGGCACCCAGTCCAGTATCACGCCGATACCTTCATGATGAAAGGCATCTACCATCGCCATAAAATCCTGCGGCGTACCATAGCGGGAAGTTGGTGCGTAGTAACCGGTTTGCTGGTATCCCCAGGAACCGTCAAAGGGATGTTCTCCCACAGGCATCAGTTCCACATGCGTAAAGCCCATCTCTTTTACATAAGGCGCCAGCATACCTGCTATTTCGCGGTAAGAGTAGAACAGCTCATGATTATTGGGATCCGGCCGCCGCCAGGAGCCAAGATGCACTTCATATACAGAGAAAGGGCTTTGCAAGCTGTTGCGCTGCTGCCGCTTTTCCATCCATTTCTTATCTTTCCACTGATAGTCCAGCTGCCAGGTAATGGAAGCCGTTTTAGGCCGCTGTTCCCAATAAAGGGCAAAGGGGTCTCCCTTGAATAGCTCTTCGCCAGATCTGGCGCGGATAAAATACTTGTACAAAGCACCCTTCTTCACATCGGGGATAAACCCCTCCCAGATACCGGAATGGTCCCAGCGCGGCAACAGCGTATGAGAGTACCGGTCCCAGTTATTAAAGTCTCCCATTACAGACACGTAGGCTGCATTGGGAGCCCATACGGCAAAGTAGGTGCCCTTCACCCCTTCGTACTCCAGGGCGTGCGCACCGAACTTTTCATATAGGCGTTCATGTGTGCCAGCCTGGAACAATTCAATATCCTTCGCGGAAAACAGCGAGAAAGCCACAACAGTTGACAGTGAGCGGTTTGGTTCTGTAGACATCAGCTTACCGGATTACAGTTTTTCAGTTTGGGGAAATAGCCATTATTTTCAGATGAAAAGTAACGAAAAAAGTCCTCCCGGCTACACCAGGAGGACTTTTTATTTTTCTGTATCCCTGTCAGGGGATTAATATCTCTTTTTAAAACCAGGCCTGGGCGCACTGCTGTACCTTCTGCCGCCTTCCTCACGGGGAGGACGGCCGCCACCACCACCGCCACTACGGCGTTTGTCTCCATCCTGCGACATTTCGATACGTACGCTGCGGCCATTGTATTCAGCTTTTTTAAACACTTGTACAAATTTGTCCACCACATCATTCTCCACTTCGAAGAAGGAATATACGCCTTTCAGGTCAATACGGCCTATCTTATTACCCCTTACCCCGCTGGTATCGCACAGGTAACGCAGCATATCGCCGCGGGTAAAGTCATCCACAGAGCCCAGGTTAATGAACAGGCGGGTGAATTTACCAGTACCGCGGGTGCTCATCGTGTTTCCTTCGTAAGTACGTTTTTCCTCTTTCACATTCAGGTCAGGCGCATCCTGGTAGTATTCCAGGAATTCGTTGAACTCCAGCGAAGCAAAGCGCTTGATCAGCTCTTCCTTGCTCATGGCTGCAAACTCTTCGTATATACGCTCCAGGTAGGGCTCGATCTGCTCTTCATTCACCGTCACATTGTGGATCTTGTGCACCAGGCCAAACAGCTGCTTCTCACATACTGCGAAACCATCCGGCACCTCTGCCTTTGTGAACTTCTTGCCGATCACCCTTTCTATCTGCCTGATCTTTCCGATATCCCTACCGGTAATAATAGCAATTGATATGCCTGATTTACCAGCACGGGCCGTACGTCCGCTGCGGTGGGTGTAGTTCTCTACATCATCCGGCAGCTCGTAGTTGATAACGTGCGTTACATTATCCACGTCTATACCGCGTGCAGCCACATCGGTGGCTACCAGCACCTGTATGGACTTTTCACGGAAACGCTTCATCACTTTATCACGCTGCTGCTGGGTAAGGTCCCCGTGCAGTGCATCGGCATTATAACCGTCGCGGATCAGGGATTCTGCGATCTCCTGTGATTCTATCTTAGTACGCGTAAAAATGATGCCGAATATCTCCGGGTTGTAATCCACAATACGTTTCAGTGCGGCATATTTTTCACGGGGGCGTACCACGTAATACTCATGCTCAATATTGACGTTACCGCTGTTCTTGTTGCCCACGGTCAGCTCAAAGGGATTGGTCATATAGTTCTGCGCTATACGGCGAACCTCCTGCGGCATGGTGGCAGAGAACAACCAGGTGGTCTTGCTTTGCGGGGTCTTTGATAAGATGTTATTGATATCTTCCTGGAAACCCATGTTTAGCATTTCATCCGCTTCATCCAGTACAGCGTAGCGCACCTGGTCAAAATTGACAGCACCACGTTCTATAATATCCAGCAGCCTGCCCGGGGTAGCTATTACAACATGCGCGCCTCTTTTCAGTTCACGCAGCTGCTGTACAATGCTTGCTCCGCCATAAACGGCTACCACACTGAGATCTCCCAGGTATTTGCTGAAATTCTTCAGATCATTGGTTATCTGCAGGCACAGCTCGCGGGTAGGGCATAATATGAGCCCTTGCGGTTGCCTGCGTTTAATGTCCAGTTGTTGCAATAAAGGCAGGCCAAATGCTGCCGTCTTTCCGGTCCCTGTTTGTGCCAGGCCCACAAAATCCCTGTCGCCGGACAGTAATACAGGTATCGCTTTTTCCTGTATGGGCGTAGGTGCAACAAAACCCAGGTCCTGGATTCCTTTCAGAATGGGCTCTTGTAAGCCCAGTGATTCAAATGTAGTCATTGATTTGCTTTAACAGGCTCCGTCCGGAGCCCTTGTATTTTTTTGTGCTGAACGCTTAGTGCTTAACGCCAAACGCCCTGTGTGTTTCCTATATACTTCTGCAGCAAACGGGCCGCCTCAGCGTTTAGCGTGCTGCTTTCAGCGTTTAAACTAATTCTCCTTCAAGGTCGTAATCAAACGCCTTGGTGATCCGCACCTGTACAAAATCGCCTGGTTTCAGACGCTTGTCGGTATTGATGATCACTTCGTTATCCACCTCTACGGAGTCAAATTCGGTTCTTCCCAGGTAACGGCCGGATTCTTTCTTATCCACGATCACTTTAAAGATCTTGCCGATCATTTCCTGGTTCTTTTCGAAAGATATTTCCTGCTGAACTTCCATGATCTCCTGCGCTCTTCTCTCCTTTTCCTCAGCCGATATATCATCTTCCAGGCCATAGGCGCTGGTACCTTCCTCATGGCTATAGGTAAAGATCCCTACGCGGTCAAAGCGCACGTCCTCCAGGAACCGTTTCATCTCTTCCACGTCCTCCAGTGTTTCGCCGGGGAAACCGGTAATGAGGGTGGTACGCAGACAAATGCCCGGTACTCTTTCCCGGATGTCACGGATAAGATCCTGCATTTCAGTGCGGGTGATCTGCCTTTTCATGGCTTTCAGCATGTTGTCAGCTGCATGCTGTAAAGGCATATCCAGGTAGTTGCAGATGTTGGAGTGCTCGCGCATCACATCCAGCACGTCCATCGGGAACTTGTGCGGGTATGCATAGTGCAGCCGGATCCACTCCAGCCCGGGTACCGCAGCCAATGCCTTCAGCAGGTCGGCCAGGCGGCGCTCCTTATACAGGTCCAGGCCATAGTAGGTCAGCTCCTGTGCGATCAGCATGATCTCCTTAACGCCGAAACGTACCAGTTTTTCCGCTTCCTGAACAATCGCTTCAATAGGCTTGGATACATGCCCGCCCCGCATCAGGGGAATGGCGCAAAAAGAGCAGGTACGGTTACAGCCCTCAGATATTTTCAGGTAGGCATAATGTGCAGGGGTGCTTAAAAGGCGTTCACCCAGCAGTTCCGCTTTATAGTCCGCGTCAAATTTCTTCAGTATCAGCGGCAGTTCCATTGTTCCGAACCAGGCATCTACACCGGGTATCTCCTGTTCCAGGTCGCCGCGGTAACGCTCGCTCAGGCAGCCGGTCACATAAACCTTGTCCAGCCGGCCCCTTTGCTTCAGCTCCACCTGCTCCAGGATGGTGTTAATAGACTCTTCCTTCGCCTTGTCAATGAAACCGCAGGTATTTACCACGACAATGTTGTGGTCTTTCTTTTCACTCTCGTGAACCACATCAATGTCATTGGCTATCAGCTGTCCGCTGAGGACCTCTGAATCTACCATATTCTTGGAACATCCTAATGTAATAATATTGACCTTGTCTTTCTTTAAAGTTTTTGTCTTCATTTGCCGGTTGGGTTACCGCCACGAAGACAATTAAGACACGAACAAATAAAAACAGCAGACTTACTGTATGTGACTTAGCCTTAGTGGGGGCTTATATGAGAAGGTGCAAAATTAACAAAAAAAATTCACAATTAATAGCTAATAAAGAATAATCATTACATAAACACATCAGAGTCAGGCAAGGCGACCACGCGGGCCTCACAATGACGCGACTTCTGTCAGTTTGTTAACTATTCGTTACTAATGGATTCCAGCAAACGATCCGCATTACGGTGGGCTGCCCTGCGCTTGTAGTGATACCACCACTGGGGAGCCAGTTTAATGAGCAGGTTATTCATCCCCCGCAGGCCTACAATATGGTACAGACCGTTCAGTTTTCCGGCCAGGCTCTGATCAAGCGCCCGCAGGCTCATGGCAAAGCCGCTGTCCATATACTCCATGTGGTGCCAGTAACCGCCCGGCATAAAAAGCGTATCGCCATGCTGCAGGATGGCCGTATAACCAGTGGCGTGATCCAGCGCAGGGAACTGCTGCGTATCCAGCGCCTGGTGCCAGTTTACAAAACTGGCCGCGCTTTCAACAGTGAAGGGCATGCGGTAAATATAGGGCGATTGCTTATTCTCCAGCAGCAATACCCGTTTGCGGCCCAGGAACTGGGTATGGAAGATATGAGAAAGGTCAATGTCATAATGCATGTGGGCTACCGAACCGGCGCCGCCTACAAACAGCATGGGGTACTTCTTGAGCAGGCCTTTCACCAGGTGCTCAGGCCAGATAAAATCTTTCGTGATCTCCGGGGCATGCTGAAAGATATTGAAGAGAAAGATCCTTAGGGTCACCGGCCCCTGCTGTATCATGTCCAGGTAATCCCCGAACCGGATATAATCGTCCGCCCCGTTTACGGGCGTACCTGCGCTGGCCCTTTCATTGTTATATACTCCTACCGTTTGCTGGCCAACAATGGATTTAAAGTATTCCCAGGTCCATTTCTCCCTGGCGGGCCATTCCGCACTTAAGCTGGTAATGACCACTGGTTTACGTGGCTCATAATATTGCTTTCTGAACGCTTGCGGTGTTATCTTTTCAACTCTGTCTATAGTGGTAATGTGCATATAAACGAATTGTGGTGATATAAGCGGGTAAGGGTAAAACAAGAACTATTATGCCAAATTTATAAAAAAAGGAGTTACCGTAAATACTACAAAGAACTCAGGTACAGCGTCTTACAACGCTGCAACCACTTTAATGGAATTTACATACAGCACAGGTAAAGATATTGAAAATCAGCCTTTTATGCTAAACAGAGAATCTACAAACTCTTCTTTATCAAAGATTTGCAGGTCTTCCATTTTCTCTCCAATGCCAATGTATTTTACAGGTATTTTAAACTGGTTGGCGATGGCCAGTACTACCCCGCCTTTAGCGGTGCCATCCAGTTTGGTGATAGCCAGAGACGTTACTTCTGTAGCAGCTGTGAACTGTTTAGCCTGTTCCAGGGCATTCTGACCGGTAGAACCATCCAGCACCAGCAAAACCTCATGCGGGGCATCAGGCACTACTTTTTTCATTACCCGCCTGATCTTGCTCAATTCATCCATCAGGTGGGCCTTGTTATGCAAACGGCCGGCAGTATCAACAATGATCACATCTGCATTCCTGGCTACCCCGCTCTGTACTGTGTCAAAAGCCACCGCCCCGGGGTCGGAACCCATTTGCTGCTTTACGATCGGCACTCCTGCCCTTTCGCTCCAAATGGTCAGCTGGTCTACCGCCGCGGCCCTGAAGGTATCAGCGGCACCCAACAAAACAGACTTCCCTGCTTTTTTGAAATTATAGGCCAGTTTTCCGATAGTGGTGGTCTTGCCTACGCCGTTCACACCAACCACCATGATCACATAAGGCTTCTTGCCTTCCGGCACCTCGAAATCACGGAAGCCGCTATCGGGTGCATCCACCAGGATAGCCGCAATCTCTTCTTGCAGTATCCTGTTCAATTCACTGGTTCCCAGATATTTATCTTTTGATACGCGTTTCTCTATCCGCTCTATTATCCGCACGGTGGTATCCACACCAACATCCGCAGACACCAGCGCTTCTTCCAGGTTATCCAGCACCTCGGTGTCTACGGTCGACTTACCCGCGATAGCTTTACCTATCTTGGACAAAAAGCTTTCTTTGGTCTTCTGTAAACCCTGGTCCAGGCTTTCTTTCTTCTCCCGGGAAAATAGTTTATTGAAAAAGCTCATAATAATAGTTTTGATCCACAGTCTATAGTTCCAGATCCATGCTGTTCCTTTATATGAAAATAATACAAAGGCGCTGCAATTTACATATTAATGAGGAAACAGATGGGGTATACCGGTATGGGTTTACCACAAACACAAAAAGCTGTCCGCTAGGAACGGAACAGCTTCTTGCAGTATAATTTAGTAAAGCCGAATTACTTTTGGTTCATGTACTCCTGCACTTTGTCCTTGTGCACAATAGCTTCTTTAAAAGTATAGGCGCCGGATTTCGGAGAACGTACCGCTTTGATCACTTTGGTCCACACTTTTGCCTCAGCAGCTGCCTTAGCATCTTTCTTGATCGCGGTCTTAGCTTGTTTTGCCATTGGTTTATTGGTTTATTGGTTTAATTGTGCCTACTGGTGTTGAAACAGTTGCATACAACAACCATTTCGCCGTACCTGACAATTCAACAAAATTATTTAATTTCTTTGTGTACAGTCACCTTCCTCAGGATAGGGTTGTACTTTTTCAACTCCATACGCTCAGGAGTGTTCTTTTTGTTCTTGTTGGTGATATAACGGGAAGTACCCGGCTGACCGGAAGTCTTATGCTCGGTACATTCCAGAATAACTTGCACCCTGTTACCTTTCTTTGCCATTGTATATACAATTAGTGAATTCCGTAATTAAATTTCCTGTCCGGCTGCACGCAATTCCTTCACTACTGCATACAAACCTCTTTTGTTAATAGTCCTTAAACCGTCAGCAGACACTTTTAAGGATATCCAGCGATCTTCTTCCGCCAGGAAAAAACGCTTTTTCTGCAGGTTAGGCAGAAATCTTCTCTTTGTTTTGATATTAGAGAAGGAAACATGGTGACCTGTTATCGGCTTCTTTCCTGTCACCTGACATACTCTTGCCATGATCTTAAAAATTTTGGACTGCAAAAGTCCACTTTTTTTATTTATTTCACAAATATTATTGCCCGAATTTATTAACATTATTTAAATGTGCAAAATCTGAAAATACACTGAAGGGCAAAATACATTCAAAACCAATTGCTTACACCAGTCCACTTCAACTTTTCCACATTTCCCAATCCATCAGCATATCCGCACATCGGCACATTAAAGCAGTACCGCCAGGCTCCTGAGCACCGCGCCTAACCTTACCGCATCCAGCACCCGCTGTTGCTCCGTACCATGCTTCACTACCGCTTCCTCGTGGGAGGTAACGCACATCTCACAGCCGTTCAGGGCGGAGATCACCAGGCTTAACAGTTCAAAAAACTCTTTACCCAACACCGGGTTAGCCATAATGCTCATCCGGATGCCTGCAGGCGTGGCAGTATAAAACTCCTTGTTTACAAAATGCCTGAAACGGTAAAACACATTATTGGCATTCATCAGGGAAGTACAGCTGATCGCTTCCGCAATTTCCTTGTCGTTAGCCCCTTCCTGCTGCGCCAGCTTTTCAAAAGCCGCCTGCAGCACCGCCTGCTTTTCGTTCACCGCTACGGCTACCCCTATCAGGTAAGCCTCCTTTTTGGTAAGGGTGGCTGCGCCCAGTGAGTTGGTAACGTTCAGTTTCAGATCTTTCAGGTAACGGGCATCCGTAGTGGCCAGGGTCTGCAGGTTCACCGGCAGATTCGTATCGGTGATGCCTACAGTCTGTAACAGCTGAATGGCCGTATCATTATTCGTTGTAGCAAACATATTATCTTAAAGTTCAATGATTTGAAAATTTGAGGGTTTGAAAATCTGAAGGTGAACGTGTCAAACCTTCAGACCCTCAAACCCTCGAAATGTTAAAACGCTTATTAAGCAGTCAGGGTAGCTTCGCCTTTCTGCCAGTTGCAG
>JGI24739J22299_10000106_pt1 | contig 25422 bp, 20 predicted proteins | sample KBSCornC5_FD_22299 | JGI IMG/M metagenome (IMG submission 22299)
GGGGGCGCCCGGGACGGGCTCATCGGAGGACGACGAAAGATAGCCGGTGCCGCCCGCCGGGGCGAGTGCGCCTGGCTTTCCGGACTCCCTGCCGCCGGCGCCGCCGCCTATTGGAAAAATCCTGGCGTTCGATCACCGATGCTCTTGAGATATTCAACGCTTCTTCAAAAGCGCATCAAGGGCTGCAACATGTGGCTTTGCCCGGCGGACATTGCAGTCCCTTCCGGCTCCATCCGGCACCACTCAAGCGCATTTGCGCCAGCCCGCGCCCGACCACGCTGGTAACGGCGCCGCCCCCGCAGTATCGCCCACAAGTCCTTCATTCCCACCGGCCCGAGAGGCCGGTGCTGCATTGCGGTGGGCCAAGGATGGTCCACGGCCAAAAAAGGGGTATCCAAAGTGAGGCAATTCCGTATGTCGAAGTCGAATAACAACATGCCGCGCCGCCGCGAGTTGTATGCCGCGCTGGCGCTGTTCCTGCCGGTCACTGCGTTCGCGGCCATCACGCCCGCGGCAGGCGGGCCCGGCGTGGTTTCCGGTACTACGCCGGTGGTCAATATCGTCGCGCCCAACGGGGCCGGTGTATCCCACAACCGTTTCGAAGCCTTCGGCGTCGATGCCTCGGGTGTGGTGCTCAACAATAGTGTCAACGCTGTGCAGTCGCAGCTGGCCGGCCAGATCAACGGCAATGCGAACCTCACCGGTGGCGCGGCCAAGGTGATCATCACGGAAGTCACCGGCCAAACCGCGTCGGCATTGAATGGCGCCATGGAAATTGCCGGCCAGAAAGCTGCGCTGGTGCTGGCCAATCCGAATGGCATCAGCGCCGACGGTGCAAGCTTCATCAATGCCTCGCGCGTNACCCTCGCCACCGGCACTCCGCAGCTGGACAAAGCGGGCCGGNTGAATGCCATCACGGTCGGCCAGGGCGCCATCAGCGTGACCGGCAAGGGNCTGGACGCCACCGGCGTCGATCGCGCCGACCTGTATGCCCGCAGTGTGGAACTCAACGCCAAGCTCCAGGCCAAGGAGCTGAACGTAGTGACCGGCGCAAACAAGATCGGCTACAGGAGCGATGCGGTGACGGAGCTCAAGAAGGGCACCGGCACGGCGCCGACCGTGGCGCTGGACGTGAGCGCACTGGGCAGCATGTATGCCGATTCCATCATGATGCTCGGTACCGAGAAGGGTGTGGGCGTGAACGTGGCCGGCACGCTGCAATCGCTCGAGGGCGAACTTTCGATGGACGCTCAGGGCGCCGTGAAGATCGCCGAATCCGCCGTCGTAANGGCGCAGACCGATCTGGGGATTCACTCCGGATATCACGAGGANACGGCCAAGGTCACTGGTTTGACGATCGCCGGCAGGGCGGAAGCCGTGACGGGATCCGCGGATGTGTCGACCGCTGGCGCGCTGAACATCGCCGAGTCCGGCGTGCTGAAAGCACAGAACAACGTGGACATGCACGCCGGCTACGACAACTACACCATCGAAGACACGGGTATGACGATTGCCGGCCAGGTGGAGGCGGTGAAGGGTTCAATGAATGTGACGTCTACGAGCGTGGTGGACATCGCCAAGACGGGCGCGCTGAAAGCGCAGAACAACCTGAACCTGTACTCCGGCTATGACAATTACACCGTTGAAAACTCGGGGGTGACGATCGCCGGTAAGGCGGAGGCCACGAAGGGTTCATTGAATGTGGCCACCGCCGGCGCAGTGGACATCGCCGAATCCGGAACGCTCAAAGCCGGGCGGAATCTTGGCTTGAGCGCGGGCTACGGCCGCTGGGATTACCTCGTGACCGATGACCGTGGCGTTAGCGTGGCCGGTAAGGTCGATGCGAACGCTTTGACGGTGCGCAGCGCCGGTATGCTGGATATCGCCAAGACCGGCGTGCTGACGGNGAAGGGCGACCTGTCCCTGCGTGCCGGCAGCGGCGCTGGCAGTTCCGGCTATGGCTACAGCTATGGCTACGCTTCGAGCTACGGTTACAGCTACGGTTACAGCTATGGCTACGGCTATGGCCGTTATGGTCGCCCGTCCAGCAGCGGCATCAACGTGGCCGGCAAGGTCGAGTCGACGAACGGCTCGCTGTACGCCAATGCCTCCGGCGCGATGAATATCGCCCAGACCGGCAGCCTGAAGGCGCAGAAGAACCTGAGCATCAGCACCGGCCGCAATACCGACGCCGTGCTGACCGACCTCGATGAGAACGTGGGCCTGAACGTGGCCGGTGCCGTGGAGTCGCTCACCGGTTCGGTGGACGTGAACTCCTCTGGNGCCGTGCAGCTTNCCGATACCGGCTCGCTGAAGGCGCAGAAGAACCTGAGCATCGCCGCCTCCGACGTGGACAACGCGGGTACGCTCACCGCGANCAAGGGCAACATCGTCATTCGCGGCCGCGGCATCTGGGCACCGCAGAGCAGGTTCAGCACCACCGGTACGATCTCGGCGGGTGGCAAGGCCTCCGTCTCCGGCTTCGACGACAAGGAAGTGAAGGGGACCATCAAGGCCGGCACCACCGATTTCCTGCTGGATGAGTATGGTCACAAGCTGAAGTCGGGCAGCGAGGACCATACGGGCTCGCAGGCCCGCGCCTACTGGCCGAGGTGGATGCATTGGGCGATGTGGTAAGACGGCATCGACCCGGCATGGAGTGAACAGGCAATAGCCGTCAGGCGGCCGGGGCGAAAACCCCGGCCGTTTTTTTCATGGGTCGAAAAACAAAGGCCGCGCANCGCTGCGCGGCCTTCGAAGAGCGACACGAGCGGCTCAGCAACAGCGCCCGCCCGTCCCCTTGTATCTCGCCACCTGCCGCTCGCGAAAGAACTCCGCATAAGTGGGCACCTTGCGCTCCGGATGATGCTCGCGCAGGTGCCTCACATAGACGTCGTAGTCCGGTACGCCGCAGCAGAGGCGGGCGGTCTGCACCGCCCATTTCCGGAATGCCTGGAAGCTGGCTGTCATGGTCGGGCCCTCAGCGGGTGGGTGCGCCTTCCAGCGCCACGTAGGGTTCTTCATGGGCGGTGGGATGATTCACGCGCCAGGCTTTCAGGATCGCGTTGATGGCGAAGCCGGCCATGGTCACCACCAGCAGCATGAAGATGCCGGTGAGCGCGGCGTCCACGTAGTTGTTGGTGACGATGCGCTGCATCTCCGCGACGCTCTTGGCCGGTGCGAGNAGCTTGCCTTCGGCGGCGGCGGCCGCGTACTTCTGCGCCGCGGCNGTGAAGCTGATCGAGCCGACCAGCTTGTANTAGCCCGCGGTGAGCGTGCANACCACCAGCCAGATCGCCGGGATGCCCGGCACCCACACGTAGCGCTCGCGCTTGAGCTTCACCGTCACCACCGTGGCCAGCATCAGCGCCACCGCGGCGAGCATCTGGTTGGCGATGCCGAACAGCGGCCACAGCGTATTGATGCCACCCAGCGGATCGACCGCGCCCTGGTACAGGAAATAACCCCACAGGCCCACGCAGATGGCGGTGGCGATCAGGTTGCCCGTCCAGGATTCGGTGTGCTTCAGCGGCTCGTGGATCAGGCCGGCGATCTCCTGGATCATGAAGCGGCCCACGCGTGTGCCGGCGTCCACNGTGGTCAGGATGAACAGCGCTTCGAACAGGATCGCGTAGTGGTACCAGAACGCCATCATGCCTTCGCCCGGGATGATGCCATGCAGCAGCTGGGCCATGCCCACCGCCAGGGTAGGCGCGCCGCCGGCGCGGCTGAGGATGCTGCTCTCGCCGATGTTCCTGGCCGTGTTCAACAGTTCGTCGGGCGACACCACGAAGCCCCACTGGCTGATGGCGGTGGCCGCGCTCTGCGCGGTGGTGCCGATCAGCGCGGCGGGCGAGTTCATCGCGAAGTACACGCCCGGATGCATCGAGGCGGCGGCAATCAGCGCCATGATGGCGACGAAGGCCTCCATCAGCATGCCGCCGTAGCCGACCATGCGCGCCTCGCCCTCATTGCTGAGCAGCTTGGGCGTGGTGCCGGAGGAAATGATGGAGTGCCAGCCGGATACCGCGCCGCAGGCGATGGTGATGAACAGGAACGGGAACAGGTTGCCCTGGAACACCGGGCCGGTGCCGTCCACGAACTTGGTCAGCGCGGGCATCTGCAGCGTCGGCGCAGCCAGGAAGATGGCCAGCGCCAGCAGCGCGATGGTGCCGATCTTGAGGAAGGTGCTGAGGTAATCGCGCGGCGCCAGCAGCAGCCACACCGGCAGCACCGAGGCGCAGAAGCCGTAGGCGATCAGCAGCCAGGCCAGCGCCTTGGCGTCGAAGTCGAACGCGGCGGCCCAGGCCGGCGAGGCGGCGACGTAAGCGCCGGACCAGATCGCCAGCAACAGCAGGATCAGGCCGACGATCGACACTTCGAGGATCTTGCCCGGCCGGATANAGCGCAGATAGATGCCCATCAGCAGCGCGATCGGAATGGTGCAGGCCACCGTATAGGTGCCCCAGGGGCTGTGCGTCAGCGCCTTGACCACCACCAGCGCCAGCACCGCCAGCACGATCATCATCAGCACCAGCACGCCGAACATCGCCACGATGCCNGCCACCGGGCCGAGCTCGTCGCGCAGCATGTTGCCGAGCGAGCGGCCGTCGCGGCGCACNGANAGGCCCAGGATCATGAAGTCCTGCACCGCGCCGGCGAACACCACGCCGAACAGGATCCACAGCGTGCCCGGCAGATAACCCATCTGCGCGGCGAGCACGGGGCCGACCAGCGGGCCGGCGCCGGCGATCGCGGCGAAGTGGTGGCCGAACACCACCCATTTGTCGGTGGGCACGTAGTCCAGGCCGTCGTTGCGCAGCACGGCAGGCGTGGCGCGGGANGGGTCCATGCGCAGTACGTACGTGTCGATGAACTTGCTGTAGAAGCGATAGCCGATCACGAANACGGCGATCGCCGCGGCGACCAGCCAGATCGCATTGATCGGCTCGCCCCGGCGCAGGGCCACGACGCCGAGGCACCATGCGCCGACGATGGCGATGGCGGCCCACAGGATCTTGCCTGCGGGACTGGGTTTGGTAACGGCGGTATGCATGAAGGGACTCCCTCGGACGTTCTTTCGCAAGAGTCCGCCCCGCGCTGGCGGGGGTCAATGCCCTGNGCGCGCGCGAGCATTAGCCATTGGTCGAATGCTGCAGCGGCGCCACGGCATGCGGCGGCGCCGCAAATTCAGCCGGCGATCTCGGCCGGTGCATCCACCAGCACCGCCGCCAGCGCCTGCGCCAGCTGTTCGCCGTGCAGCGGCTTGCGCAGGAAGCCGTCCATGCCGGCGGCANGGGCGCGGCTTTCCTCGTCGCCGCCGGAGCGCGCGGTGATGGCGATCATCGGCAGGCGGTCCTCGTGTTCGCGCGAGCGCNCCAGCCCCGCCCACTGGAAGCCGTCGAGGCCGGGCAGGTCCAGGTCGACCAGCGCGGCNTCGAAGCGCTGGCGTTCCAGCGCTTCCATCGCACGCAGCGCGTTCGGCACGTGCTCCACCGTGTGCCCCTGCGCTTCCAGCAGGCCGGCGATCACCGCCGCCACGGTCGGCTCGTCCTCCAGCAACAGCAGCCGCCAGCGCGGTCCGCTGTCGCCGCGCGCCACGCGCTCCGCCGGCGAGGCCGTGGCGGGCAGCGGCAGGTGCACGCGGAAGCTGCTGCCCTTGCCGGGCGNGGATTCCAGCGCGATGCGGCCGCCCATCAAGGTGGCCAGCTCGCGGCAGATGGCCAGGCCCAGGCCGCTGCCGGAGCCGCGCTGCGGGCCGTCCAGCTGCTGGTAGTGCCGGAACAGCTTGGCCTGGTCGGACGGCGCGATGCCGGGACCGGTGTCGCTGACCACGAACACCAGGCCGTCGCCGTCGGTGTCCAGGGTCAGGCGCACTTCGCCGCGCTCGGTGAACTTCAGCGCATTGCCGCTGAGGTTGAGCAGNATCTGGCGCACGCGCACGGCGTCGCCGTGGACATGCGCCGGCACGCCTTCGCGCACNTGCACCTGCAGCGACAAGCCCTTGCTCACCGCCTTGCCGCGCTGCAGGTCGGCCACGTCGAGCAGCAGCGCATGGGGATCGAACGGCGCGGGATTGAGCTGCAGCCGCCCCGCCTCGATGCGCGCCAGGTCCAGCGCATCGTTGACCAGGGTCAGCAGCACCTCGCCGGAGTTGCGGATGGTCTGCGCGTAATGCCGCTCGGTCGTGCCGAGCGGACGGCTGAGCAGCAGTTCGGCCATGCCCAGCACGCCGGTCATCGGGGTGCGGATCTCGTGCCCCAGCTCGGCCAGGAACTGCGTCTTCGCGCGGCTGGCCGCCTGCGCCAGCTGATGTTCCTGGGTGATCAGGGCCAGCCGGTGGCGCTGTGCCTGGCGCCGGCGCATGGCTGCCAGCAGCGCGGCGAACAGCAGTGCCAGCAGCAGCGCATAGGCCAGCCAGGCCCACCAGCGCAGCCAGGGCGGACTGTCCGCATGGATGCGCAGTGCGGGCAGCTCGCCCCAGGCGCCATCGGGACCGGCGGCCTGCACGTGCAGCACGTAGTCGCCGCCGGGCAGCTGGGTGAAGCTGCGGTCGCCGCGCGCGCCGGTGTCGACCCAGTCGCTATCCAGCCCGTCCATGCGGAAGCGATAGCGCGTGCGCTCCGGCGCCAGGTAGGTCAGGGCGCGCGCGCTGACGGTGAGATCGCGGTCGCTCCATTGCAGCCGCCACGGCTGCGCGTCCGCGGCCAGGCGCAGCGTCTGGTTGCCGCGGCGCACGCTGCCGTCTTCCAGGCGCATGCGCGGCTCGCGCGAATATTCGCCGAGCGCGTTCGGCGCGAAGATCGCGATGCCTTCGTTGGTCGCCGCCGCCACGCGCCCGTCCCACAAGCTGGCGTGGCTGACGTTGGTGAACTGGCTTTCCGGCAGGCCCTGTTCCAGGCCCGGTTCGCGCACCTTGCCGCTGACCGGGTCGAAGCGCCACAGGCCGCTGCGCGAGAAGAACCACACGCGGCCCGGCCCGTCGACATGCATGCCCAGCACATCGCTGAGCGGGTGCTGGCGATACAGCGGATAGCTTCCGGCCGGCACGGCGCGCTGGCCATCCAGCTTGAACACGCTGAGGTTCTCGTCGTCGAGCAGCCACAAGCGACCATCGCCGAGACCCAGGAAGTGGAAAGCCGTCGCCGGCACGCCTTCGATGAAGCTGGCTTGCGCATCGCCAGGCGTCCAGCGCATCACGCCCGCGCTGGTGGCGAACCACAGCGCGCCGTCGTACAGGTGCATATCGGCGAACGTGAGGTTTCTGGCGCGCGGGCCGAAGTCGAGCGGATGCCCCTTGAGCGTGCCCGGATCGCAGGCGTACACGCCGTCGTCGTTCTGCAGATAGGCCGTGCCGTCGGGGCCGAACAGGATGCGTTCGGCCATCGGCGCTTCCAGCTCGATGGCCTTGTCGCCGTCGAGCACGAAGCTGCCGCTGGCCGAGGCGATCCACAGGCGGCCGCGCGCATCCTCGCGGATGGCATTGGCGCTGCGCCCCTGCGGCAGGTGGAACGCGAGATGGCGCACCTTGCCGGTGGCGAGGTCCAGGCGATCGATCGCACCGTTGCTGCCGGCGATCCACAGATGATCGCCGCGGTTGCCGGCGACGGCGTGGTACGCGCCGGGCACGATGCTGTCCGGGTTCTCCGGCACATGCGTGACGTACTGGAAGTCGTTCCAGCGCGGCGACAGATAGGCCAGGCCGTTGTAGGTGCCGATCCACATGCCGCCTTCGTGGTCGCGCAGCAGCTGGGCGATGAAGCCGTTCGGCAGGCCGTGGCGCAGCAGCGGGCGCGGCTCGAGGCGGCGGTAAGTGCCGTCGGCGTCGCGCAGGTAGACGCCTTCGTTGGTGCCGATCCACAGGCGGTGCTGCGCGTCGGCGGCAAGCGAATAGATCAGCTTCTGCGGCAGCACCTCCGGCGCCACCGGCACGGCGCCGGTCGCATCCGCCGCCAGCGCGTACAGGCCGCGGTTGCTGCCGATGTACAGCGTGCCGCCGAGGCGGGCGAGCTGGTAGATCTTCAGCGGCTTGTCGCGGAAGGCGTCGTCGGGGCGCGCGAATGCCACGTGGCTGATGCGCCCGTCGGGCGCACGGCGGTCCAGTCCGCGGCCGGTGCCGATCCACAGCGTGCCGTCCGGATCCGCCAGCAGCGAATACACCGTGTCGGACGACAGCGTGCCGGGGTCGGCCGGATCGTGGCGCAGGTGATCGAAGCCGCGTCCGTCCGCGCGCATGCGGTCCAGGCCCACGTCGAAATGGCCGACCCACAGCGGGCCCTGGCCCGCGCGCGCCAGCGCGGTGACGTCGTCGCTGCCGGCGGAGGCCGGATCGGCCGGGTCGCGGCGCCAGTGGTCGAAGTTGCCCTGCGCGGGGTCGTAGCGCACCAGGCCGTCGCGGCTGCCGCCCCACAGGCGTCCGTCCGGGTCCACCATCAGGGTGGCCAGCGGCATCGCCGGCAGCGAGCGCGGATCGCGCGGATCGTGCCGCCATACGCGGAAGCGCTCGCCGTCGTAGCGCGCCAGCCCGGATTCGGTGGCGACCCACACATAGCCCTGGCCGTCCTGTGCCAGCGCGTCGATATTGCTGCTCGGCAGGCCTTCGGCCGTGCCGTAGTTGCGGAAACTCGGCACGGTCCAGGCCGGTGGCGGCGCGCCGGCACCGGCGGCGGCCAGCAGCGTTTGCAGCATCAGGGCGGAAAACAACAGTCGATCTCCTCGCCGGCCGGGCGGCGCCTTGCCAAAACAGGTGGTATGGGTGGATGCGGTGCCCCCGGCGCAGCCGGCCCATCCTTCGCCGGCGTAGCGGGTCGATGATGCCGCATCGGCCATGCGCCTGCTGTTTCCGGGTTCACGGTGCCTGCACGGCGCACCCCGCCGGGATTAAGCTGGCGCCCCCCGCCGCGCCTTGCAAAGGCGCCGCGCGGCCCTCAGTCAGAACGCAACGCCAACGCATCGAGGCCAGCATGATCCGCGAGATTCTCAAGATGGGCGACCCGCGCCTGCTGCGCGTGGCGCCACCGGTGCCCGACGCGATGATCGGCAGCGCCGAGCTGGACACGCTGATCCAGGACATGTTCGACACCATGCACCANGCCGGCGGCGTCGGCCTGGCCGCGCCGCAGATCGGCATCGACCTGCAGCTGGTGATCTTCGGCTTCGACAGTTCCGAGCGCTATCCGGACGCGCCGGCNGTGCCGCGCACCATCCTGCTCAATCCGGTGATCATGCCGCTGTCGCAGGACATGGAAGAAGGCTGGGAAGGCTGTCTCTCGGTGCCCGGCCTGCGTGGCGCGGTGAACCGCTACACCATGATCCGCTACCAGGGCATCGATCCGAAGGGCGAGCACATCGACCGCAATGCGCAGGGTTTCCACGCGCGCGTGGTGCAGCATGAATGCGATCACCTGATCGGCCGGCTGTATCCGTCGCGCATCACCGACTTCGGCAAGTTCGGCTTNACCGAAGTGCTGTTCCCCGGCATGGATCCCGGCGCGGACGAATAAGCCGGTGCCTCAGCCCGCGCGCCGCCACGCGCTCCACGGCCCGTGGCGCCCGCGCGGCGCGCGCCGTTCCGCCAGCGGTGCTTCCGGCAGGTCGAACCAGAACGTGCTGCCCTGGCCCGGCGCCGAACGCAGGCCGATATGCGTGCCGAGCAGGCGCGCCAGCCGGTCGCCGATGGTCAGGCCCAGGCCGTAGCCGTCGCGGCGCGGATTCTCCGCGTCGGGCAGNTGCACGAATTCCTCGAAGATCTGCTGCTGGTGGTCCTGNGCGATGCCCGGGCCGTTGTCGCGCACCTCGATGCGCACGGCATGGTCGTGCCGGCGCGCGGCGATCAGCACGCGGCCCATCGGCGCATTGGCGATCGCGTTGCTGGCCAGCTGCAGCAGCAGGCCGGCGGCCAGTTCCGCGTCGCCGTGCAGGCGGTGGTGGCTGCCGCGCCAGATCAGGGTGACGCCGCGCCGCGCGGCTTCCTCGGCCAGCCAGGTGCGGTCGTGCAGGAACAGCTCGGCGGCGCTGAATTCCGCCGGCCGCACCACCACCACGCCGGCGTCCAGGCGCGAGATCTCCAGCAGGCCTTCGAGCAGGCGCGTCATCGAGCTCACGCTGGCGCGCATGTGCGCGAGCAGGGCCTGCTGGTCCTGGTCGGGGCCGGGATCGAAGTTCGCCGCGAACAGCTGCAGCGCCTGCAGCGGCTGGCGCAGATGATGGTTGACCAGGGCGATGAAGCGCGACTTGCCGCGCGCCGCGGCATGGCGCTGGCGCATGACGTCCTGGCGCGCCGAATGCCAGGCGCGCGGCCAGCCATCGGCGAGGCAGTGTTCCAGCGCGCGCTCCAGCTCGGCGAACTCGCGGGTGGAGGCGGTCACCGCCAGCGGCGGCAGGCGGTCTTCCTCGAGCGCCCGGCGCAGCTCGGCCAGCGGCCGCAGCACGTGGCGGCGCAACGACCAGCGCGCCAGCCAGCCCAGCAGCAGGATGCCGCAGGCGCACAGCGCGCCGAGCAGCCAGGTCACCGCCTGCGCGCGGCGCAGCGGGCCCAGGTCGGCCTGCGCGGTCAGCCAGGGCCGGTTGCCGGCGGTGCCGGCCAGCTCGCGGCGGTAGTTGCCGGCGTCCTGGTCGGGCAGGGCGCTGCCGCTGTTCCATGCCGGGCCGTCGGGGTAGCTCAGCCCCGCCTGGCGCAGCAGGCCGTCGCGGCGGGCCTCGTCCAGGAAGCCTTGCGGGGCGGCCAGCGCCTGGTCCGCGGCCAGCGCGCCGGCCAGCTGTTCCACCCGCAGGGCGGCCCGCGCGTCCGCGCGCTCGCCCTGCATGCCGGCGACCTGCACGGTCAGTACGGTGACCAGCACCAGCGCCGCGAGCGTCGCGGGCAGTACGGCGTCCAGGAGCAGCCGGCGGAGGAGGGACTCGCTGGCCATGCGCTCAGCCTTCGCCGCGCCGGCTGCGGCCGGGCAGTTCCCATGGCCGGGCTGAAACAGGGCACTGCGGCAGGGGCACGGCGGGAGTCGTGGACATGAATGGTCGCGGCAGCGGTTGTAGGCGAGGCGCGATGGGCGCCTTGGAGCCCATCCATGGCATGCGACCACTCTAGGCGAGGCGCCAGGGCCATTCGATACGCTGTTCGACCTAGCTTCTCGGCGTATGGCGCCGCGCCCGTGCATGACGCCGCCATCATTTGCCGTTACCTTGCGCGGCCAGGGGCCCGCCGGGCCACCACCGAGGCTCTGGAGAAAAGCCCATGTCCACCCGTTTCCGTCCGTTGTTCGCGCTGTCCCTGCTGTGCCTGGCCGCCTCCGCGGCCGCCGTGGAGCTTCCCGCCAACCTGCCCAAGCGCAAGGCCGGCCTGTGGGAGATGCAGATGGGCATGGCCGGCGGCCAGTCGCAGACCATGAAGGTGTGCCTGGACGAGGCGACCGACAAGGCGATGTATCAGATGGGCGCGCAGATGAGCGGCTCGATGTGCAGCAAGTTCTCGCTCGCCGTGAAGGACGGCGCGGTGGTCGCCGACGGCGTATGCAACCTGCCCGGCCCGCAGGGCAACATCACCATGACCAGCCACAGCGAGACGCGCTTCCAGGGCGACAGCGCCTACCGCACCACCGGTCACGTCAAGTACGACCCCGCGGTGATGGGCCATAGCGAAGCCGACGTCGACAGCAGCGGCAAGTGGGTCGGCGCCTGCGCCGCCGGGCAGAAGCCGGGCGACATGATCCTGCCGAACGGGCAGAAGGTGAATCTCAACGATATGGCGAAGGCGAACGGGAAGTAAGCCGCGCAAAACGCTCGTCATTCCGGCGCAGGCCGGAATCCAGTAGCGATGACGTTCGATTTTCGCGATGCGCTGCCGCCGGAGGCTGAGTTGCAGTGCTGTCGCGACAACCGATCCATGACGTCACTGGATTCCGGCCTGCGCCGGAATGACGGCCTTTGGGCAGCGGCGCGGGTTTGCTACGGCGACGAGGCGTTCAGCCGCTTCACCAGCGCCTCGTGGTCGGTATCGAGTTTCTTCAGCCGCGCATCCAGCGCCGCGCTGTTCACCCATTGCGCGCCCAGCGCGCGCCGCCGTTCCAGCGTCCAGGCGATGTCCGCGAACGGCAGCAGGGTGTCGTTGCCGGCGGGGGCGAAGCCGCTGATGTCGTGGATCAGCTTGAGCTTGGCCAGTTCCGCCGCGCCGTTCCTGCCCTTGGCGTAGCCGGTGAAGAACGCCGCGATGCGCTGGCGCAGCTCCGGCGGCAGGTCGGTGCGCACGATCACCACCGCGTGCGGGATCAGGTTGGACTTCCACAGCACGCGCAGCCGCGCGTACTGCTCGGGAAAGCGCTGGGCAAAGCGTTCCAGGTCGGCGGTGTTGTTGGTGGCGACATCGGCTTCGCGGTTGGCCACCGCCAGCGCGTTGTTCTGGTGGTTGTCCACCGCGACGCTGGCGAAGAAGGTGTCCGAATCCAGGCCGCGGCCGGCGAACAGCTGCGTCTCCGGCACCACATAGCCGGACACCGACAGCGCCTCGCCGCGCGCGTAACGCCAATGCCCCGGCTGGCGGAAGATGTCGTCCACGCTGCGGATCGGCGAGTTCTTCTCCACCAGCAGCACCGAGTAATAGCCGCGCGAGCCGTCGCCGCGGGTGAGCTGGGCGAGCACGCGCATGCGGTCGCGTGCCACCGCGTCCAGGGCCAGCTTGCCGGAGACGAAGGCCAGGTCGATGCGATCCTCGGCCAAGGCTTGCGCCAGGCCTTCGTAGGTGCTCACCGACAGCGGCCGCACGCTGCGATGCAGGCTGCGCTCCATGTCGTCCAGCATCGGCCGCCAGGCTTCCAGCGACTCGGAGGGGCCGCCGATCGGCAGGATGCCGAAAGTGAGCGGGCGTTCGCCCGGCGCGGGAGCGGCCGTGGCGGCGCCGGCCAGCACCGCCATCAGCAGCGCCATGGCGCGCAGCACGAAAAAAATCGCCTTGGCCAGTCGCGACCGGCCATGCCGTAAGCCTGCGGTCCGTCCCTTGCGCAACGCCTCTCTCCCCCGGCGGACGGCGAACGGGTCGCCGTGTCGGGGCGGTTCCTCCACCCCGGATGGGGCCGAAGCATACGCCATGGGCGCGCCGCCGGAAGCGGGCGCGCCGCACGTCATGAGGTTTCCTACAGGCCGCTGATGCGCCGCGAGGCCACCACCGCCTCGACCCGGTTGCGCACGTTGAGTGCGCGGAAGATCGCCGCCAGGTGGATCTTCACCGTGCCCTCGCTGATGCCCAGGTCGCGCGCGATCAGCTTGTTCGGCTTGCCCTGCGACAGCAGGCGCAGCACGTCGATCTGGCGCTCGGTGAGCAGCTTGCGCAGCCGCTCTTCCAGCGTATCGATGCCGTTGGATGCGCCGGGCGGCGGCGGCACGGCGACGTGCCGCTCGTCCAGCATCATCGGCGGGACATAGGTGCCGCCGGACAGCACCAGCCGCACGGCCGAGAGCATCACCTCGGGCGAATAGGCCTTCGGGATGAAGCCGCGGGCGCCGGCGGACAGCAGTTCCTTCATCAGCGCCGGATCTTCCGAGCCGGACAGCACGATCACCGGCAGCCCCGGCAGCGCGCGGATGGTTTCGAGCAGATGCGAGGTGCCGTGCGCGCCCGGCATGGCCAGGTCGATCATGGCCAGCTTGAGCTGGCGCGCGTCCTCGCTGCGGATCAGGTCGCGCAGTTCGTCCACGTCCTGCGCCACCGCGAAATCAGTCTCCGGCCCGAGCTCGGCGAGCTTGAGCTTGACTCCTTCGACGATCAGCCGATGGTCGTCCGCGATCAGTATCCGCATGTCGCTCCCCAGGCGCCCAGCTCCCCGTCCCTCATGGCGCGCGGATGAAACATAGTGCCAGCGCTTGGCCGGAGCAACCGCGCTCTGCTTCGCCATATGGCCTAGACGCTAGGTGATAGGGGCGTGAACCCGGCCGTGGAGATCGGCACGCCCCGTCCGGTCACGCGCAGGGTGACCATCGCTTCGCGCAGCTGCTCGGGCGAGACCGGCTTGTACAGCACCGGAATCCGCGCGGCCATGATGGCGCGCAGGCGGTCGCTGCGCGTCTCGCCGGTGATCAGCAGGCGCGGGAACGGCTCGAAGCCCAGTTCCGCGTAGCGACGATCCAGCTCGGCCAGCACATCCAGCCCGTTCTCGTTGTCGCGCAGGCGCAGGTCGGACATCACCAGGTCCGGCGGCGTCACCCAGGTTTCCATCGCTTCCAGCGCCTGCACGCGATCTTCGGCCACCGCCACTTCGCAGCCCCAGCTGCGCAGCAGATAGCGGATGCCGGAGAGGATCGCCGGTTCGTCGTCGATCACCAGCACGCGCATGCCCGAGACATCCAGCGCCGCTTCTTCCACCTCCAGGCGCGCCGGATGCTGCGGCGGCACTTCCGGCAGGTGCAGGCTGAACACGCTGCCGCGGCCCGGCGTGGACTTCAGCTGTACCCGCGTATCCAGCAGCTCCGCCAGGCGCTGCACCGTGGCCAGGCCCAGCCCCAGGCCGCGGCGCGGGCCGGAGTCGTGCTCGCCGCTGCCGTGATGGTCGACGCGGTAGAACTCGTCGAACACGCGCGCCTGGTGTTCCGGCTCGATGCCGCTGCCGGTATCCCACACGTCCACGCGCACGGTGCCGTCGTGGCGACGCCGGGCCACCACCAGCACGCCGCCTTCATGCGTATAGCGCAGCGCATTGCTGACCAGATTGTTGAGGATGCGCGCCAGCATGGTGCGGTCGCTGCGTACCCACAGGTGGGTGGTGCGCATCACCAGGCGCAGGCCGTGCTGCTCGGCGATCATGCGGAAGTTGCGGCTGACTTCTTCGAACACGTGGTCGAGCGGGAATTCGCTGATCTCGATCTGCATCGCGCCGGTTTCCAGGCGCGACAGGTCGAGCAGTTCGCTGAACAGGTGATCCAGCGCCTCGACGCATTCCTGGATATGCGCGATGCGATCCAGCCGCACCGGGTCGCGCTCGTCCACCGACAGCGAGGAGGAGAACAAGGTCAGCGCATACAGCGGCTGGCGCAGGTCGTGCGAAGCGGCGGCGAGGAAGCGCGCCTTGGCCACGCTGGCCGCTTCCAGCGCGGCGTTCTTGCGCGCCAGCTCCACCGTGGCGTGTTCGATCTCCTGCTCCATGCCGCGCTGCACGTCGAACAGCGCGGCGGCGGCGCTGTTGAAGCCGCGCTGCAGTTCGCCGATCTCGTTCTCGTCGGTGACTTCCACTTCGACGCGCCGGTCGCCGCGACCGAGCTTGTGCACCGCGCCGGCCAGGCGGCGCAGCGGGGCGCTGATCCAGCGCGCGGCCTGCCAGCCGACCACGCCGGCAATGAACAGCGCCAGCGCCAGCGCAATGAGGGCGTTGCGCAGGCTGGCGCGCTGCGCGGCGATCGCCTCGCCCAGGCTCAGGTCGATCAGCACCGAGCCGAGCGCGGGCTGCAGGGGCTGGTCGCCGTCCTTCACATCGCGCACCACGGTGAGCACTTCGCGCGCCCGGGCGGCGCTGTCGCCGCGGCTGTCGGCGAGGATCTCGCCGTCGGCGGCGCGGATCTGCACGTGCGCGACATGCGGCAGGTCGCCGACCGATTCGGCGATGCGCTTCAGATCGCGCCGCTGCATGTTGCGGATGGCTTCGGCGGAGACCGAGGCGGCCTGGGTGGCGATCGCGTCGGCGGTGCTCTGCGCCATGCCGCGCAGGGTGTTGAGCTGGTAGCGGGTGAGCATCACCACCAGCAGGGCGGCGGTGACCAGGGTCGGCACCAGGGCGATGAAGGCCAGCCGCTGCATCAGCGACGTACGCCTCCACAAGCGTACCGTCCAGTTCGCCCCGGCGACGGCCATCGATGCTTTCCCCATGCGGCGCGAGGCGCCGGCGCGCTGAGCCTAGCGCGAAACGGGGGTGGCGGAGCTAGTCGGCTTGAGGAGGTAGCCCGGATGCCTGTCGCGAGGCTGAGGAGGCCCGCCGCAGGCGTCCCCGCAGCACCCGTTCCAGCACCAGCGGCAGCAGCGCGAGCAAGGCGATGCAGCCCAGCGAGAGCAGGATCTTCGGCTGCAGCAGGATCGAGCTGTCGAAGCGGCCATGCGTGCGCGCGAGCGCTTCGCCCAGGCCGGCGCCGATCGANGTCTCGAACACCAGCGACACCGTGCCGCCCAGCCAGCTGGCGCCGAGGAACAGCCACAGCGGGCAGCGCAGCCAGGCCAGGCACACGGTGATCAGNCCGAACGGCGCGACCGGCACGAAGCGCAGGAACAGGGTGTAGGCGACCGGGTGCTGTTCGAAGCCATGGTGGATGCGTTCGATCAGCGCCGGCGGATGGCGGCCGCCGTTGCCGAAGGCGTAGCGGCTGGCCAGGTACAGGATCAGCGTGCCCAGGGTCAGCCCGACCGAGGCGTAAGCCGTGCCTTCCAGCGTGCCGAACACGAAGCCGCCGGCCATGATGATCAGCACGGTGCCGGGCACGCCGGTGGACATNGCCAGCGTGAGCACGCCGATGAAGGCGATGCGGCTAAGCCAGGGGCTGTCGGTCACCTGGGCGCGCAGCTGGTCCTGGTGCTGCACCAGCTGCTCGGGATGCAGCTGGTCGAGCGCGCCGGAGAGGAACAGCACGACGCCGGCGAGCACCAGCAGGAGCAGCGGCAGCGCGGCGCGCAGGCGGCTCACGCGGGCTTAGTAGCTTTGTCCGCGNGCGCCGTACGCGGCCAGCACGGCNCGCGCCTCGTCGCGCAGGATGTCGCNGCGCACGGCGATGCCGCGGCGTTCCAGCTCGCCGACCCAGTCGGCNGGCAGCGGGCCTTCGTCGAACGCGGTCAGCTCCATCACGTCCTCGGCGCGTGCGCCGATCAGCAGCTCGTCCACGCCCGCCCACACGGTGGCGCCGTAGCACTGGCAGCACGGCTGTGCGCTGGTGGCCAGGGTGTAGCGGCCGCCGTCGGCGTTGAGGCGGAAGCTGGCCATGCGCTGCTGCGCGGCCATGTAGGCCATCATCTCGGCGTGCGCCACCGAGCAGGTCTGCGGCACCACGCGGTTGACGCCGACCGAGATGACGCGCCCGTGCGCATCGAACACCGCCGCGCCGAACGGACCGCCCAGGCCATGCTCGATGTTGTGGCTGGACAGCTGGATGGCCAGGTCCACGCGTTCCTCGTCGGTGAGATAGCGCTTGCCGGTATCGACCAGGTCGCCCAGCCACGGCGGCAGGGTCAGGTGGATCTGCANCGGCAGCATGCTCATGCCTGTTTGGCCCAGGTATCGCGCAGGGTCACGGTGCGNTTGAATATCGGCTTCTGCGCACCGTGCTCGACGCGATCGGCGACGAAATAACCCAGGCGCTCGAACTGGAAGCGCTGCTCCGGCGCGGCGGCGGCCGCGGACGGNTCNACCCAGGCCTGCACGATGCGCTTGGCCTCCGGATTGATGTGCTCGATCCAGGTCTTGCCGTCGCTCTCGTCGTCCGGCGCGGCCACGTTGAACAGGCGGTCGTACAAGCGCACTTCGGCGGCCACCGCGTGGCGCGCGCTGACCCAGTGGATGGTGCCCTTCACCTTGCGGTCGGCGCCGGGCATGCCCTGGCGCGAGTCGAGGTCGAGCGTGCAGCGCAGCTCGATCACGTTGCCGGCGGCGTCCTTCACCAGTTCCTCGCACTTGACGATGCCGACGCCGCGCAGGCGCACCTCGCCCTCGGGCTTGAGGCGGTGGAAGCCCTTCGGCGGCACTTCGGCGAAGTCCTCGCGCTCGATCCACAGCTCGCGCGCGAACGGCACCTCGCGCGTGCCGAAGCTCTCGTCCTTCGGATGATTGGCGAAGGACAGGGTTTCCTCGTGGTCTTCGGCCAGGTTGGTGATCACCAGCTTGAGCGGATCGAGCACCGCCAGGCGGCGCGGCGCGCTGGCGTCGAGGTCCTCGCGCACGCAGTTCTCGAAGATGGCGTAGTCGATCACGCTGTTCTGCTTGCTCACGCCCAGGCGCTCGATCAGCAGGCGGATGCCGCCCGGCGTGAAACCGCGGCGGCGCAGGCCGCGCAGGGTGTTCATGCGCGGATCGTCCCAGCCGTCGACCAGGCGTTCGTTGACCAGCTGGGCAAGCTTGCGCTTGCTGGTGATGCAGTAGCTCAGGTTGAGGCGCGAGAACTCGATCTGGCGCGGCTTGGCCGGCTCGGTCTTGAAGCCGCCTTCGCGCAGGTGGGTCCACAGCTCCGGATGGTTGGCCAGGTCGACCTTGTCGACGAACCAGTCGTACAGCGGGCGGTGGTCCTCGAATTCCAGCGTGCACAGCGAATGGGTGATGCCTTCCAGCGCGTCGGAAAGGCAATGCGCATAGTCGTACATCGGGTAGATCGGCCAGGCGTCGCCGGTGTTCTGGTGCGGGATGCGGCGGATGCGGTAGATCGCCGGGTCGCGCATGTTGATATTGCCGGAGGCCATGTCGATCTTCGCGCGCAGCGTCTTGGCGCCGTCGGCGAANTCNCCCTCGCGCATGCGGCGGAACAGGTCCAGGTTTTCCGCCACGCTGCGCTCGCGGTGCGGCGAGTTGCGGCCCGGCGCGGTNAGCGTGCCGCGGTATTCGCGCATCTCGTCGGCGTTGAGGTCGTCGACGTAGGCGTGGCCGTCCTCGATCAGCTTGACCGCGGCGCGGTAGAACACCTCGAAGTAGTCGGAGGCGTGGCGCAGGTCGTGCCAGTCGTAGCCGAGCCAGCGCACGTCGTCCTTGATGCCCTCGACGAACTCGGGGTCTTCCTTGCCCGGGTTGGTGTCGTCCAGGCGCAGGTTGCACCAGCCGGCGAATTCGCGGGCGATGCCGAAGTTCAGGCAGATCGCCTTGGCGTGGCCGATATGCAGGTAGCCGTTGGGCTCGGGCGGGAAACGCGTGCGGATGGCGTGGTGCTTGCCGTTCGCCAGGTCGTCGCGAATGATCTGGCGCACGAAGTCACGCTGGCCCTCGGCCGGGGCGGCGCTGGCGGACGTGGTTTCGGCGGCGGCGGGTTCGGTCGACATCGGGCGGGGCTCGCGGGTGATTGGCTGAAACGGCCAAGTTTACCTTGGAGGGAATAGGGAATGGAGAATAGGGAATAGGAAGAGCGGGTCACGGCGATCTGAAGCGCTGTGAGCGGAGCGCGAGGTTTGCATGACCCCAAGCTCGATTCCCTATTCTCGATTCTCTATTCCCTTGCGCCGTCAGGCGCGGCCGCTCAGGCCGGCGCGGGCGCCACACGGCTGCCGCCGCCGCGGGCCGGCGCCACGCAGACGCGGTTGCGGCCCTGCGCCTTGGCCCGGTACAGGGCCAGGTCGGCCTGGCGCATCCAGGCGCCGACGTCGCGGGCGTCCTCGCCCACCGAGGCCACGCCCAGGCTGATCGTCCACGGGATGTGCTGGTCGCTGCGTTCGGGGCGGCTGTTCTCGGCCAGCAGACGGATGCGCTCGGCCACCGCGCTGGCGCGCTCCAGGTCGGTCTCCGGCAGCACGATGCCGAATTCGTCGCCGCCGAGGCGGCCGGGCGTGTCCACGTCGCGCAGGCCGCGCTGCAGCAGGCGGGCGAGGTCGCCCAGCAGCTGGTCGCCGGCGGCGTGGCCGTAGCGGTCGTTGATCTGCTTGAAGCCGTCCACGTCGAGCAGGATCAGCGCGGCCGGACGCTGGTTGCGCTGGTAGCGCAGCCATTCGACGCCGACCGCTTCGAGCCAGTGGTTGCGGTTGTTGAGGCCGGTCAGCGCGTCGGTGCGGCTGAGCTGGTCCAGCTGGCGGTTCTGCTGGCGCACCCTTTGAGTCAGGGTGAAATTCACCATGCTCATCCATACCGGATAGATCACCAGCATCGGGATGGAGGCCATGACGTTGAGCGTGGTCGACACCGGCTGCAGGCGGAAGCCATCCAGCCACCACACCGCCAGGCACACGGCCACCTGCAGCGCGAGCGACTTCAGCACCAGCCGCAGGCCGCCGGCGCTGATCCGGTCCATNGCCATCATCGCCACCAGCAGTGCGCTCGGCAGCAGGTTGAACTGCATCAGCGCGACCCAGGCGCCGCCGATGGCCGCATCGATCACCAGGTGGGCGTGCTCGGCTTCGATCGGGCGCGGCGAACGGGTGGAACGCAGATAGGCCAGGTGCGGCCACACCAGCGCATTGACGGCCAGCAGGCCCCACAGCCACCACGCGGCGTGCAGCTGGTAGAGCACGCTGGCAACCGGCAGCGCGCCCAGCCCGAGCCCGAGCAGGCGGAGGCGGTAGACCCGCGTCACGAACCTGAGGTGTCCTTCCCGTGCCGCACTAGACATTCCGCCTCTTCCCCTAAAAGAGCCGCCTTCCGTGGACGACCTTAAAGCAGCGTCCGCGCGGTTGCCACTAGGCCGCACGGCCGGCTCGGCAAGCTCTTGCGGCTCCAGCGGACGGGGGGNAGCTTGCCGGCATGCGCATCGCCTACCGAGCCGAGACCCTGATCGACGCCCACCTCGTGAAGGACGCGCTCGAACGCGCGGAAATCCCCGCCTTCGTCGCCGGCGAATATCTCACCGGCGCGGTCGGCAACCTGCCCGCGCTCGACTACGTCGCCGTGCTGGTGCCGGAAGCGAGCCTGCCCGCCGCCGCGGCGGTGGTGCGCGAGGTGGAGCGCGAGCTGGCCGATGCGCGGCTGGCGCTGGACGAGGAAATCGACGACGGCGCGCCGTCGTTCATGCCTGCCTGAGCGGCGCTATGCTTGCGCGTTCCTCTTCGCAGCACAGGCAGCGCCCGNTCCCATGGAATCCAATCTCCGACAGATCGAGGCGCTGATCCGCGCCGTNCCCGATTTTCCGCAGCCGGGCGTGGTGTTTCGCGACATCACGCCGCTGCTGGCCGATGCCGGCGGCTTCGCNCGCTGCATCGACGCGCTGGCCGAGCCCTGGCAGGGCAGCGGGGTGCAGGCGGTGTGCGGGATCGAGTCGCGCGGCTTCATCTTCGGCGCGGCGCTGGCGCAGAAGCTGCACGCCGGCTTCGTGCCGCTGCGCAAGCCCAACAAGCTGCCGCCGCCGGTGGTGTCGGTCGACTACGCGCTGGAATACGGCAAGGACCGCCTGGAGGCACGTAACGATGCGCTGCGTCCGGGCGAAAGAGTGCTGATCGTCGACGACGTGCTCGCCACCGGCGGCACCCTGGACGCCGCCTGCCGGCTGGTCGAAACGCTGGGCGCGGTGCGCGTGGGCGCCAGCGTGGTGATCGAGCTGGAGGCCTTGCAAGGCCGCCACCGCCTGCCCGGGAATACGCCGCTGCACGCGTTGCTGCGCTACTGAGGAGCGCGGGCAGGGCGTTGAGAAGCCGGTCGATCGACGCCACTTTGTCCACTCTCGAAAGCAGGAGAATCGCCATGCTCGGTATCGGTGCCTGGAAACAACGNNTGCCCCAGCGCGAGCAGGCGCTGCCCGGCCGCACGCAGGCCATCGCGCCGCCCGCGGCCCATGATGTNCACGGCCGGCCGCTGACGCCGGCGTCCTTNCCCGGCAGCGAGGTGCTGCAGGTCGGCATGGGCTGCTTCTGGGGCGCGGAGCGCAAGTTCTGGCAGCTGCCCGGCGTGCTGACCACGGCGGTCGGCTACGCCGGCGGCTACACGCCCAATCCCACCTATCGCGAAGTGTGTTCCGGCGAGACCGGGCACGCGGAAGTGGTGCAGGTGGTGTACGACCCGGCGCAGGTGAGCCTGGATACCCTGTTGCGCACGTTCTGGGAGAGCCACGATCCGACCCAGGGCATGCAGCAGGGCAATGATGTCGGTACGCAGTACCGTTCGGCCATCTATACGTCCACGCCGGCACAGCGCGAGGCGGCGGAGGCATCGCTTGAGCGCTACCAGGCGGAGCTGGGCCGCGCAGGGCATGGCCGGATCACCACCGAGATCGCCGACGCCGGCCCGTTCTANTACGCGGAGCCGGAGCACCAGCAGTACCTGTCGAAGAATCCCGGGGGTTACTGCGGGCTGGGCGGTACGGGCGTGACTTGCCCCATTGGCCTCACCGGCGGCTGACGCCGACTTGCCCCCTCTCCTCCGGGGAGAGGTTGGGGTGAGGGGGCGGGCGGAGCGCGGCGCTGACCTGGCGATAAGCTAAAGAGCTCTTCGCTTCATAGAAAAGCTTGGGCGAGCCCCAGCCCCTCATATGCCTGCCGGCATCTTCTCCCCGGAAGGGAGAAGAGTTTTCTTATTTCACGCCGCGGCTAGCCTTGGTTTTCCAGTATCCCCACAACGTGGGGTGATACCACTGCTTCGATGAGCCCTCACCGGCGCGCGGAGTCAGCGTGCCCTCGGCAGCATCGCGCAGCGCCGCCTTCATCAACGGCAAGGCCGCCGCCAACTGCAACACCGGATAGGTGGCGAAGCTGTCTTCCTCTTCTACCTCGATGCGCGCCTGGTACAGCACACCCCCNGTATCCACCCCTTCATCCACCAGNTGCACGGTCACGCCACAGCGCTCGCGATCGTCGTTCGCCAGCGCCCAGTAACCGCCGTGCACGCCGCGATACGCCGGCGTGATGCCCATATGCGTATTGATGAATGGGGCATCCACCGTCGCCAGCAGCTTCTTCGACAGGATGCGCGTGCCGTTCACCACCACGGCCTGCGGCGCCAGCTTCTTCAGCAATGCGGCAACGCGTTTGTGGTTGGCGCTGTCGACAGGGGTTATCGCGATGCCGGGTATCGGCGTATCCGACAGGCCATGGCGATGCATCAGCATCGCGATGCGCATGTCTGCGGCGCGGCTCAATAGCCGGCTGTACAGGATGAAGCAGAACTGGCCGAAGGTTTCCCACCAACCCAGCGTGCGTGCGCGATAGCGCAGCATCTTCAGCGCGGACGGCTTGCGTTCGACAATTACCGCGACGATCTCGAATTCGTCGCGCAAGCCATTGTATATCGCGTTGGTCGACCAACCCTCGCCCGCGAGCAAAGCGATCCTAGGCTTGGCTGGCATGCATGTCCTCCAGCAAGTTGGCCACTTCGCCCATGTTGAGCGACTGCATGCCGAAGCGCTCGCGCAGATAGCCGTAGTAGCCGAGCACCTCGGCCAGGCAGGCGAGATTACGTGCGGTATTCGCGCCGAAGTTGTGCGGATGCCACCACAGGTGGAACAGCCGTTCGCCGGTGGCCGCGTCCAGCATGGCGCGCTTGATGCGGCGCAGGCGCAGGCCCTCCAGTGGCGCGAGCGAGCGCGAATACGGCCGCAGGAAACGGCTGGACGGAATATTGAACGGACGGCTGCGCGCGCAGTCCTCCAGCGCGTAGGTGTGGTAGCCGCTCAAGTTGATATACGAGTCGAGCAGGCGCGAGGCGCGCACGATCAGATTCTGTTCGCGCTGGTTGCGCGGCGTATAGAACGCCGCGTTCTCGTTGCCGCGATAACAGGCGATGCCCAGCTCGTCGAGCACCGCCAGATACTCCTGGTTGCTCTGGTTGCGCGGGAACACCAGGCTGGCGATGGGGATGCCATGCGAACGGGCCGCGGCGAGCGCCGCCTTGAGGTCGGCACGGAACGCCTCCAGCGTCTGTCCATCCTCAAGACAGTAGTAATGCGAGAACGTGTGCGTGCCGATTTCCTGGCCGTCGTAATCGCGGATCAGCTCGACCATCTCCGGCGCGAAGTGATACGGGTCGTCCGCGGTATTCCACGCATGCTCCTGCAGGTATCGATACGAGGACAGCTGCTGCCGGCGATAGTCGGGCAGCACCTCCGGCAGGTTGCGCCGCAGTTCGTCGGCGTCCTTGTAGAACAGGAAGCCCAGCGTGGCCCAGGTGGCGTGGACGGCGTGTTCGTCGAACAGCTGCAGCATGCCGCGGATGGCATCCCGCTCGCCGCGCAGGTTGGATTCGTAGCTCGCGATGCTGCGCGCGTCGCGCACACCCCAATAGAGCTCGAGATCCAGCGAGACGGTGAAGATGCCCGGCATGGTCTGCACTTAACCTCGTGATCTGATTCGCCGCCGCATTCCGCCGTGCATCGTCCGCCGCGCCGCGCAGGCGGCGTGTGGCGATCCAGGCAGTCCTTCTGCCCCCCTTTGTTCAGCCTCGAGGCGTGCGTCGAGCGAACAATCTCGCGGATTGTTCTGGCGCCAATATGAAGGCTTGATGAGGGGGCGGCCCCGAGCGGATCCGCCGTTTAAGTGGCCGTTTGTGTGCGCACGCACATCCAGGCGCNACAGGCTCTTAGGTCGAGGCGCGCGGGCGGTTCGCCGGCTTGGCTCCGTTCAGTTCCGGCCGCAGCAGNTCNGGCGGCATGCCGCGGATCACCTCGGCGAAGCGTTTCAGAAATGTGCCAGTCGACGAACTCTTGCGCCACACCAGCGCGATCCGGCGGCTGGGNGGATGACCGGCGAATTCCACCAGGTGCACNTTATCGGTGCGCGCCACCGGCGGCTTGATCGCCAGCGTGGGCAGCAGGGTGATGCCGACATTGGCGGCGACCATCTGGCGCAGCGTTTCCAGGCTGGTGGCACGGAAACCCGAGCGTTCGCCGGCGCCGGCCAGCTGGCACACCTCCAGCGCCTGGTCACGCAAGCAATGGCCGTCTTCCAGCAGCAGCAGGCTTTCGTCTTCCAGGTCGCCCAGCTTGAGACGATGTTTCTTGTGCGCCAGCGGATGATTCTCCGGCACGGCCAGCACGAAGGGTTCCTCGAACAGGAATTCGGTGTGCAGGCTGTCCTCGTGCAAGGGCAGGGCCAGCACGCCGACATCCAGCGAGCCTTCGCGCAGCATGCGGATCACCTGCTCGGTCTTCTCTTCCACCAGCAGCAGTTCCAGCCGCGGGAAGCGCTGGCGCACCAGCGGCACCAAGTGCGGCAGCAGGTAAGGGCCGAGGGTGGGGAAGATGCCCAGGCGCAAGGTGCCGGATTCCGGATCGCGCGTGCGCTGCGCGATCGCCTTGATCTCGTCGACCTCCGACAGCACGCCGCGCGCACGGCGGGCGATCTCGCGGCCGGTCTCGGTCAGCAGCACCTTGCGCGGGGTGCGTTCGACCAGCGGCACGCCCAGTTCGTCCTCCAGCTTCTTGATCTGCGTCGACAGGGTGGGCTGGCTGACGAAGCTGGCCTCGGCGGCGCGGCCGAAATGCCGGTGCTCGGCCAGGGCGACGAGGTACTGGAGATCGCGCAGATTCATGAGGCGGGGGCCATGGCAGGCAGGGCAATAGCCGAAATCTATCACGATCATGAGAACAATCAATTAGAACAATCCGTGCGAGATGCCTAATCTTCGCCTCACCAAGTCTTGCTCCACCCGCGCGCCACTCTTGCCCTCCCCCCGCAGGCGCGCGGTTCCTCACCGGCGGCGAAGCCACTTCGCCGCCGGTTTTTTCGTGCGCGAAGCGCGACGGCCATGCTGCGCAGCAGCGGGAATGCCATGTCTTCTGGCACTGTGTCCGAAGTCATGCCAGCTCCTAGCTTGCAAGGCTCTTTGTGTCCCCTGGGGAAATTCTCATGCGTCGTTT
>JGI24739J22299_10000113_pt1 | contig 25123 bp, 20 predicted proteins | sample KBSCornC5_FD_22299 | JGI IMG/M metagenome (IMG submission 22299)
CGCGGCCTGCCATAAGGCCGGGTTGCCCAGCGCAGGCTGCTGCGTACTTTTGGTGTTAAAGCCGAGATAGTAGATCAGGCTGGAGGGAAAGGCGGCGATGTGCACGTTGGGATCGCTTTTCAGCGAGGCAAGCTGATCCGGCCCCAGCTGGTACGCCGCATCCACATCGCCCTGCTGGATCAACAGCCGACGGGTGCCCGGATCGGCCACGCCTTTCAGCAGCACCCGTTTCAGGTGCGCTTTCTGGGTGCTGTTGGGATTGGCCTCCAGCACCAGCGCCTGCAGGGGCACGAACTGCTTGATTGCGTAGGCCGCGCTGCCCGCCGAGTGGGTTTTCAGCCAGCCATTGCCGAAGTCGTTATTGGCGGCATGCGACTGCGCCAGCTTGCTGTCAACGATGGAGGAGACCGGCGCGGTCAACAGGCGCAGGGCCAGATCCTGCCCGATCTCTGCCGGCCAGCGCAGCTCCAGCTGATGATCGTTGATGACGCTGAACTGCTGATCGATGTTCTCCGGCGTCCAGCCAAATTCCCCGAGGATAAACGAGGGCGCTTTGTTCAGCTTTACCGCGCGGGTTAAGGAGAACACCACGTCCTGCGCCGTTAACGGATTGCCGCTGGCAAAACGCGCCTGCGGATTCAGGTCAAACACCAGGCTGTGCGGGGTTTTGCCCGCCTGCCAGCGCAGGGCCGCCAGCGGGGCCAGCTTCTGCGGATCTTTATGATCCGGCTCCAGTAACGTCTGATAGATATTACGCAGGCTGCTGTTGCTAACGGTTTCAAAGCTTTCCGCCGGATCGAAACTGATAATGCCATCCAGCGGCACGGCGACCACAAACGTATCTTTCGGCGTTGCCGCGTGGGCGGCAGAGGAGAGAGCAAGGGCGGTAAGCAGGAGCAGCGGTTTGCGCATAGCGGTTATCCTTAATGATTGATAACCCTACTGTAACCCGCGCCAGAGCAGGTCAAAATGCCGGTTTGTTCTGAGCTATGCCAGTTTTGTCTTAGCCGAGTATTTTCAGGTGACAGGCCGCCCAGAGGCGGGCGGCTCAGGCCGTCAGTGAAAATCGTGAATGACTTCCAGCACGCCGTTGATAATGAACTGGACGCCCATGCAGACCAGCAAAAAACCCATCAGGCGGGAGATCGCCTCGATGCCGCCTTTGCCCACCAGGCGCATGATCGCCCCTGAACTGCGCAGGGAAATCCATAAAATCACGCTCACCACCAGGAACGTCAGCACCGGCGCGACGTTCAGTACCCAGGCAGGAAAATCCACCCCGCTGCGCACGGTAGAGGCCGAGGAGATGATCATCGCGATCGTCCCTGGCCCCGCCGTGCTCGGCATCGCCAGCGGCACAAAGGCGATGTTCACCGGTTCCTGTGCCGTTTCCAGCTCATCGTGCTTGTGCTTAGCTTCAACCGAATGGCCCACCGGCTTCGCCGGAAACAGCATCCGAAAACCTATAAACGCCACGATCAGCCCGCCCGCGATGCGCAGTCCCGGAATGGAGATGCCGAACGTGTGCAGCACCGCGCTGCCTGCGTACCAGGCCACCATCATGATGGCGAACACATAGATGCTCGCCTGTAGCGCCTGACGGTTGCGCTCCTGAAAATTCATCTCGCCGGCCAGGCCCAAAAACAGCGCCACGGTGGTGAGCGGGTTGGCGAGCGGCAGGATCACCACCAGCCCCAACCCGATTGCTTTGATTAACTCCAGCATGCCTTATCCCGCTTAGTGTTTAGGACGTTCCAGCGCTTCCAGCAGCTCCGGGAAGAAGTCTTGCAGGATCTCCGGCGTCATCAGCTCCGGGTACTGCATCAGGTGCTCGCGGATACGTTCGTTTACGTCCGGGATCAGGCGCTGTGCCGCATCGCTGGCGCTGATTTTGTGCTTCTTCATGCTGCGCAGCAGGTCTGCGGGCAGATTATCTTCGTCTTCGTTATCTTCCACCATCTCCAGCGCGTCGAGCTCGTCGAACATCTCCATCAACGCTTCGGTCTGCGGCGTGCGGGATTCATATTCGCGCGGATGCTCTTCTGCCATATAGCGCAGCATCAGGCGCATCGGCGTGCCATCCGGGGACTTGGGCGGTTCGGCGGCGAACCAGGTCAGCAGCTGGTGGATGGTCACCTGATGGACGTGATAACCGTTATCCACCAGCTCGTCGGCCAGCAGCTCGGCGCTTTCGTTTTCAATCAGACAGATATGCGTGCGGTTGGGATCGTACTCTTCGAGCCACTGGTAGATCTCTTCGATCACCCCATCGTCGTACTCGAACTTTTTGTTTACATAGCTCCCTTCTGACGCATTTACGCAGGCTGTGATCAGGTCTGGATCGAAGTAAATTGCGATGTTGATACCTTTCATGCGTGCTGTCCTGTTCAAATCCAAAACATCACTATAGCGCCCAACGCATTAGGAAGGAAAACTTATGACTTAACGTGTTGCGATACAAGGTGATGCAGACAGCGGGCGGGGGACTGACTGGCGGTAAAAAAGCGGGTAAGAAGAGGCGATAAACCTGCCAGCGCGGGGCTGGCAGGCGGCTGTCAGGAGATAAAGTTTTTACCCTGTTTCAACACCACGTCACAGGCTTTAGTTTTCAGCTTCTCGCCCATCGGCGAGTTGCTGAGGCTTTGCAGGTTTAGCTGCTGGCCATTGCCGGTGTTCAGCAGCCCGGCCACACCCTGGGTGTAATCCGGTTTCTGCTCCTGTGCCGCCGTGGTATTCAGGCCCAGCTTGCTCAGCACCTGATCTTTTACCGACTGCACGTTGTTTTTCACCACGTTGTGCTCCACACAGTACTGCATTACGCCGGCGGCATTGGTCATGCTGTTGGCGCTCATGGCTTTGTCGTTGCTGTTCAGCAGGCTGGTAATGGAGGACATCGACAGCCCGCCGTTCTGCTGACCTGTTGCACCGTTGTTTTGCTGACTCAGCTGGTTGGCGGCGCTGCTCAGTTGATCCTGCCAGCTTGCAGCTGACGCATTACCCGCCAGCAGCAGGGCTGCCAGGGCGCAGGCGATATGGCGCTTTTTCATTTCGACCTCGGTTGGGTTTTATGCTTCGTGCTGTTAAGAGGCGGTGCGGATGAGAAAGTTCCGACGAGATCGTAAGGAGAAGGCGGTTTGGGAGGATTCTGGCAGCGGGACAGCGCGGGTTTACCGGGTTCCGTGTGTTTTTTCGCCGCTTAGCGCACATCACAGCGGAATTGGGTTGCTTGCTGGGCACGTAACGGTATAATCCCCAACGTTTTCCGCATCCTCTTCAGTGCCGAAGTGGCGAAATCGGTAGACGCAGTTGATTCAAAATCAACCATCGAAAGATGTGCCGGTTCGAGTCCGGCCTTCGGCACCAAGTGAAGTGAGTTGTAGGACCAAGAAGCTGCCTGAGGGCGGCTTTTTTTGTTTAAAATCCCAAGCGTAGAAAACCATTAGCTGATTGAAAATCTATTAGAAATAAAAATCGCAACTATAGCTTAACTCATTGATTAATAGGATAAATAACCTTTGCTTTTAGTTGGGTTAAAATGTGATATTCGTTTTTTATCAGTTAAGAGCAACTATGAATTGCGCTTGCAGATTGTTCAATTTCAATTCAGACTAGATTTAACATCCGACCCATAAGAAGTTTAAGATAACCCGATGCTAATCCCTAGCCAAAGCAGGTGAGGGAATCTCTTAGTTGATCTATAAAACTACTAAATGAAACGCAAGACTTTGCACCATCCTAAAAGAATATATGGTAATAGCAGGTATGAGAAGTGTAAAAAATTGTTTACCACACAAGGAATTGACATTATCCTTATAAACACTTCTTATCATGCATAGTAAAGGTTAAGTTCCATGATCTTAGATTCAGGCAATCGAGAACTGATGTTTGCTTTGATTGAATATTATAGATAAGCGCTGGTAAAATACCATAATTTTAAATTATTAATCTATGTTGTTATTTAAGAATGGCAATGAGCTTAGAAGTATTTAAAATGGTAGATTATGCCTTTCGTATTCATAAGATTATGAGCTTCTATAATTATAAATTATGGTGCTATCATTACAATGCTTTGTTGCGTTTTTTTATAATATGAAATATTAACTTATTATTGATTTAGGAATTGATATGCAGAAGACATACCAAGCTATGAGATGTAAGCAGACTGCCGATGGAAATTGGCTTGTATTCTTTTCCGCATCTGCGCATGAAATAGATGTCTGGGGGGGTATTCCCGAGAAAAAAAATTTTGATTCAATCGAATCGACGGGATTTCAGCGGTCATTTAAATCTGAAAGACTAGATAGTTTAATAAATTTCTATTCAAACAATAGTAACATTTTACAAAACCCTTTATTATGTGCTCCGAGAAAAATAGGAGAGTCTGAAAATTCTGTTTATTTTATTGCTGATGAAAACATTAGTGACAGTGCGTTCATTCAAACAGGAAAGCTAGTTATAAACTATGAAAACTTGCACTCCTTAAAGCTCATTGAGTTACTCGAGTTATTTAACAATTATCTTATTAGCAGAGTGGAAGATATTGATAAACAAGAGTTAGATGTAAATCTTTTGGCCAAACTTAAAGAAAAATTGTCACTAGATTATGAGCAGCCATCGGAAATAATAACTCGAGATGTGGACTTTAATGAGGCTAGTGATGTTCTCGATGAAGAGCTAACAATTATTGAATCATCACATATAAGTGATTTATGGCAAGAAGTGGCTTGTCGTATTTCAATATTGAAGGAATATAACAGTGAATATGATCCTCAAGAAATTTTAGGGTTTACTAAGGATTCAATAATTTCATATCTTAAGCCAGTAATTATTGTCGATGGGCAACATCGACTTATTGGAGCAATTGAACACTCGAATCGAGAATCTAAAACTACAGAGTCAATGACGAAATTTTTCAACTATATGACCACCGAAGGGTTATCGGACAGTGACGCTAAGCTGAAAGTGCAAAACGAAGTTTGCCGTCATTTGCCAATATCTTTAGTTTTATCCGACGATCCTGCAGAACATGTTTTCCAATTTGTTGTTGTAAATCAGAAAGCTACTCCAATAAATAATGCTCTTTTAGGGACTATAGTTTCAACCACTTTAGCAACACATGAATTGGAGCGTGTTGCAGATAGATTAAAAAATGCAGATATTGAACTGGAAGCATCTCAGGCTGTTTCCTTTGCTACAAGAAATATTAATAGCCCATTCTTTGGTTTAGTACAAACAGGTATAAGTGGTGAGCAATCTGGGAAGCTTCCATGGACTGTAATGCGTTCTTTAATCACTATATTTAAAGATTTGAAAGGTGGCCGTTTTTTTAGTGACGAAAACAGACTTGATTATGCTGATTTATGGAAAAGACGTTATCTTGAAGGGTCAGATATAATAACAGAATCTGAGAAATTTACAGCGTGGAGTTCTGAGGAAGGTGTGTGGAGAGAAGTTTTTATAAATTTTTGGAGTTGTATTAGGGATAAATTTGGCAATACGAATGATCCTAGCAGCCATAATTATTGGGGGCACACAAGTTCAAATTTATTTAATAAAGTATCATTGACAATTTTAGCTGCTGACTTTTTTAAATACTTATGCGAGTCCAGAACTAACTTAGAATCATCTGAATCCGTGTCACAACTAGTTAATGAATGGTTAACTGATGTAGATCTGAACTATTTTAATAGGGATTGGAAATTAGCGAATGTAAAGAAAGATGCTCCCGGTACAAGAAAGCAGTGGTCTAAATTATGGATAATGTATCGGCAAGACCCACGACAGTTACCATCAACAAACTCATATAAAAAGATATAATATGGAAAGATTACATCAGTATATTGAGCAATCATTAATAGGATTTGGCAGCGTTTGGAGTTCCTCAGGTGTTGCGAATCAATCGATTATAGATGTCCCAGAAGATGTTTTTTTGGGAGGTACATCTCTTTTAAAAAATGATATTAACTTACAATGGTTAGCTTGGTTTTGCGAATCGCTGTGTAATTTAGATGAATGCGTAGATGAAGTCGATCTGTATAAAATATTTTCTCTTGTTAGACGTGGTTTAACAAAAGTTAATATTAAAACTGATGAACCCAACTTTCTTAAGCTATGCAGTATAATATCTGCATTTATGTTTAAAAGGATTGAAAGTAGCTCTGGAAGGTTGAGACAACGTGTTACCAAACAAAATAAAATTGATTTAATAGAGTCTTCTCAGGGTGTGCCAAGATGTTGGATTTGTAATTCAAAATTTAGTAAGGAAGCAGTAGATATATTTTTAGGTAAATCAGGAGATATAAAATTACCAGAGTTAATAGATTATATGATGCCACGCGGGTTAATTGAAAGAGACTTAAAGATTGAAGTGGAGCATAAATTGCCTTTTTCAAAAGGGGGTGGTGATATTGACGATCTTAAAAACATTGCATTAAGCTGCGGATGGTGTAACAGATATAAGTCAAATTTAATTTCAATCTACGATGTCGGGAGAAATTTAAAAAATTACAGAAACAAAAAATTCATGGGTTTTAGTATACCAGAACCTTACTGGATTATAAGGAAGTTAGCATTATCAGAGCGATGTTCTCACGAAGGTTGTATTATTACGAGGAAAAAAAACAATCTATATATCGATTTAATTAACCCACATGGGGCTGCGAACCCTATAAATTTAAAAGTGGTTTGTCGAAATCATATCAATGGGTATCATAATAGATTCGTCCCGGCAAGTAATTATGATGAATGTATTTTCAAGAAAAAAAATAGACTTATTTAAGAGTAATATACCGTATTGAATCTATCAATACGGTTTAATTAATTACATTAAAGCCTTTTAACTATCTATTCCATAGATAATATAATGAATCTAAAAGACATGATTTTTTAAGAGAAGTTTCAGACCTCGAGAAATATGTATTTTTATGTAATCTTGTGTACTATACTCTATATTGTCTTTCATTTTTCTAAATAAGACTATAGCTTCATAAATATTATATTCTTTACCAGCAAACGTACGCCAAGTCATTTCAACGTTACTGTCTGAAGGTATATCTTCTTTAGGTGGTATTGTTGGATCTTCGAGAGATTTGCAAAGCGCCCATCTACATAGAACATTCCAATTTTCGATACCACTTCTGCGCTTGAGTGTAATTAATTGTTGTTTTTGCTTTTCGGATAGACGAATACTATCAATATCTTGCATATTACAAGTACCCCTCTTTAATGTTAGATGTTTTATCTTCATCATTATAGCTGATATTAAACTCACGACTTATATAAGGTTTAAGTTGATTGTAATAATCATCGATAATTTCCTCATCAGTTGAAAGTAAAATCACTTGCGGACCAGCATTAGGAAAGTAATTTTTAATAAGTTTATTTCTGTGTTTTCCGTCTAGACGGCTGAGTGGGGTATCAATTATTGTTGGTAGTTCTTTTCCCGATGCCTCTGCAAGTCCCCACAGAATCGAAATTGCAAGCAGCTGACGCTCTCCCGCTGAAAGTCTGGCTGGTTCAATTAAACTACCTGAAGCATCATATAATTTAATAGTAAAGTCATGAGGAGATATATCTAGTTTTGTTATTAATTGTGATTTACGTCCAAGAGTATCGAATTTCTCTTTGACCAGCTGCTGTAATGTATCTATGTTTTCCTTTATTAATTGATCGGAAAATTTTGCTAGGTTTTCTCTTATTTTTTGTATATGTTCACTAACCTGTACTTCATGTTTTTGTTCAAAAGTCTCTCTGTTTTGTTGTGCTAAGTAATTCGTATAACGCTGTAATAAATTACCGTTTTTAATAGTGGTTTCTTCCAAGTGTTTTTTTTTGCTCATGATAAGGCTGTCTAAATTTCTTAAAACGAGTTCGTGTTCCGCTAAATTATTGACTAAGTGTTTAACAGATTCGTAATCAGGCACTGAATTTAGTTGCTTCTGCAGAATTTCTTTTTTTTCAATTAAATTTAAGTTCTCTTTCTTAAGAAGGATATATTGCTTCTCCTCAAACAATATTTTATCATTTAACTCATTAAATATATTTATGTTTTTGTTCAAAAATATTTTCGTTTCAGCTGATGATTTAAGTTCATCATTCTGAAGTTCCATTATTGTTTCTACATGTGAAATAATAGTGCTAGTTAGGCCGGCATCTTTCAAAGCGCTAAGGAGTTTATGATTATTTAAACGTATTGACTCATTGAGAATTTTCGAATTGTATGCTTCATTTTCTAAATTAATCTGATTCTTCGTTTCTTCAATTAGTTCTTTTACGAGTCCTAGGGGACCCACACCTGACGCTAATTTGATACGTTCAAGCTTGTTATTTTCCAGTTTTGTTTCGATTCTGCCTAATTCATACTTGATCTCATCACGTTTTTCAAGTAAATGTGCCCCAGAAGTTCGCATTAATTGTCTTGCCTTACTTACCGCAATTTCTGATTCGTACTTCCTTTGTTCAATATCAATTAACTCTCTCTTTAGTTCAAAAATTTTAAGGTTTGAATCTTCAATTTCAGATTCACAGGCTTTAATTTTTTCAACTACAGAGTTATCAACATTTTGTGCGAGTCTTCTTTTTCTTACGTGTGTGAGATCTATTTGCAATTGTGAAAGTAAATCTAACCCTAAAAGGCTTTCTATTCCTGTTTTAACAAGTTCTGATGAACGTTGTGGATGTGCTAAGTTTTCGATTTTTTCGCCATCGAAAAAGAATAAGTCTGACAAACTTAATGGAATAAATTCACTTACAAACTCATCCCAATGAACACTTAAGTGTTCATTGGGCTGATTGTCTACTAAGACTTTAATTTTTTCCTTAGTGTTTGAGTCGGTTGTTTGCCACGTACGTTCGATCTCGTAATAACTAGTTTGATTTTCTACTTGGTGTGTGAAAGTTAATTTTAACTTCACTAATGAATCAGGAGAGGAAAATCGGTTTTTAGAATTAGCTAAAAAAGAGGTATAGGCTGTTCCTGCTCTATTAGAACATCTGGCATGTTTCCCATATAATACTAACTGTATAGCATCAAGAAATGTCGTTTTACCTCCACCATTTAAAGCCCCGATTAAAATTATAGGCTTGCCATCCTCTACATCCAGGTTAATTAAATGCTTGCCTTTGTATATGCCAAAGTTATTTATTTCTAATTTTTTAAAAATCATCGTTAATAGTCTCCGTTTCAATCAGCAATGAACTATATCCTTTCTCTTTAAGTGAGCGAGATATGATTGCAATCTGCTGACTAATAGATTCCTTCTCCTTTTCTGATAGATTAGGTGAATTATCACGTGTTATTTCAAGCTCTATTTTTTTTCTTTCTAAAGCAAATATTTTTGCTTCATTCATAGAAGAGAAAGCACCTTTCTCTAAATATTCATTTAACTCAGTTGCAAGATTAGCTCGTCGTAGTTGACTTTTATATTTATTAGAAATAGCCATAACTGTGCGCATTTGTTGATACATCAAACCTTCATCATCACCATTTTCTGTACAGAATTCTTTTAATTTATCTAATACTTTCCTGTTTAATACTGGATGATGAGCACGGCGTGTTCCGGGATACGGTCTGTTCATGACTCGTTCATATATTATCGGTAGGTTATCTTCTGCTTCAAGTTTTTCTTCTAACCACATACGTCTTATTTCTTCAAGCTCTTCCAAGGGTAATAATTCAAGATTATGCACTTCTTTAGGGCCCATTTTTTGAACTGCAACTTGAGCATTTAATACTTTTTCCAATAAACTTTCTCGTACTCTTTGTATATACGGACCGGGAACAATATCAGCTCCATTTTTTGATATATGAACTGTTAAAGATCCATTCATGCGGCGAAAATCACGACGTGATTTGTCACGGCGGAGTTTATCAATTTTTTTCCCATAATCACTATCATTAATATCTATTTCATTACGAAGTGATAACAATGGATTCATCCATTCTTTTTCCTCATCATTAGCTATCATCGCAGACATAGACTTATCTTCCGAAACCATAGTACAGACATAACAACCGAATCGGCTATCACCACAGCTTTGTGTGCTTTTATCTATTACTAAAGGGCATTCACCACCTTCAGTTGCTCCTTGATACATGCCCATCAAGTCTTGGTTTGGAAAGTTCCATGGATTTGAAACTGAGTTTAAATAAATCCATACATCATCGTTAGTCCATTTAGCTATGGGAGGAAAAACCCAAACTCTATCAAGGGTACCATTAGCGGTTAAGCCATCTTCTCTTCGTGTATTAGTATGAGTATTTTCATAATGCTCCATTGTTGACGCTCGAGCAGTACTCTCTGATTTTCTCGTACCTAGTACTAAAATAGCTTCACCACGCTTATCAACCAGATTATTAATAAAGGTATTAGATGGTGCAATTTTTAGGCGATCAGTACACCAGCGAAATTTATAGCGGGGTGCTGGATATCCTTTACCAATAAGATTTACCCAGAAACGGTCTTTTATAGCTGGGGTCAATCGGTGTGGATGGATAGGAAGCCCCTGTTCTTCTTTAGCTTCATGCATCCGCTCAAGGGATTTTTCTACCCACATTGCAACAATTGGGTTTTCGACGAGTGTATCTGTGCTAATGACATGCACATCTTTTTTGCATTTATTTTCTTTCTTGAGCTCTAAAAGGGCATACCAAACCAACTGCAGAACAGCTGTTGAATCTTTTCCTCCACTATACCCAACTACCCATGGCACTTGATCAGATAAATATAGTTTCTTAATGTGACTTATAGTATCTGCAATAGTTTTTTTAAGTCCGCTTTCATCGAATGCAGAATAAGAATCAGTAGTTGATTTGCTCATTTTTTGATTCCTAGAAATTTATCTTCAGCTTTTTTCTGTTCAGCATTTAATGGAAGTTTTAGGTGTTGTTTTAACGCATTTAAAGTTAGTAAAACAGAATAAACACTATGATCCATGCGACCTTTGTTAAAGCATCGTTCTGTCCACACTTTATTAGTTCTTGACCAATTTAATTTTTGAAGTCCTACTAACATTTTTTTCCAATCAGAATGTTCGGAAAGTAGTTCTCTACCGAACATTGCGAAACTTTTAAGTAAAATCGCACTAAAAAGCACATAGTTCGCTCTATCAACCGGCTTTATTTGGTGGTTTTTAGCTTGTTGCCATAAAGGTAAATTTTTGGCTAATTCATCCCAAAATTCTACCGCTACTTTAGCTTTTTTTTGCCAATTATTTTCAGTGATATTTGGGCATAATTCCATGCATGCAGCATATACAGAACTATGCATGAAAAATTTTGCAGAACGCTTGCTAATTCTGCTGGAAAATTCAACTACACCATTGAAAAAATCACTTGATTCGACCACATAATTTGTTAAGTACTCTTCCGGTGAGGAACCATATAAAACCGCAATCGACCTATTAGCAGGGATTGGATACAAATTTAAGTCGCGAAAAATTTTTTGCCTTTGTTTGAGGTTTTTATTAACAAAAAAAACAACAGATATTGTTTCATCACCTAAACTTAGGTCTTCTTCTAAAGCTTGTTGTATAGCAGCACTCCGATGTTGACCATCTGTTAGGTAGAACTCAGCATCTTCGTCTACAACTAAGTTGCCGATTTTACTACCATGCCCCTCCGCTTCTATCGAGGAGAAGTATGTTTTACCCTCAATGCATGCAGTAATCGCTGAAAAAGTATAGTCGTTTCTATTACTATGTATGTACTTTGCGATGTGTGGGATTCGGCTATGATTTAGCACGCGCTGAGCCTTGTCACTCTCTGCTAGCATAGATTCATCGAGAGTGAAAATTTTTTTCAATCTTTTCAAAGGGCACATGACGATGTAGTACTCGTGCCCAGCTTGGATCCCTCTGATTGCAGGAAAACTGATACCAGATACGATTTGACTCACTACTTATTGCCCTCAACAAACAACGTTAAAATCTTGTTCGAACAAAAATTTATCTTGTTCGTACGAACATGAAATGGCATGTTAGCAAAATCGTTTGATGGTGTCTGCAGATTTTTAGGAATTTATAATGACAGTTTACCTTGATTATAGTGCTACAACTCCAGTGCTCCCTGAGGTCGCTGAGCTTGTTTGTAGAATGATGATGGTGGAGTACGGCAATGCCGGTAGTCGTACACATGTTTATGGAGTTAATGCAAAACGAGTAGTTCAAGCCGCCCGTACTCAAGTAGCTAATGTGGTTAATGCTGACAAAACTGAAGTTATATTTACCAGTGGTGCAACTGAAAGCAATAATATTGCTATATTAGGTATGCGCGCTTATGCTGAACAGTCTGGTAAAAAACATATTATTACAAGCAAAATTGAGCATAAAGCTGTTCTTGAGCCAATTAGTTATTTGGAAAAGATTGGCTTTAGTGTGACATATCTTGATGTTACTCCTAATGGAACAATAGATATGGGTCAACTAAAAGATTCCTTACGAGAAGATACTGTATTGGTCTCGATTATGCACGTTAACAATGAAACGGGAACAGTTCAACCATTAAATGAAATTTGCCAAATATTAGATGGGCATGATGCTTTTTTTCATGTTGATGCCGCTCAAAGTTTTGGTAAATATTCGTTCGGATTGGAAAATAGCCGAATTGATTTTATTAGCGTTAGCGGCCATAAAATTTATGCTCCAATGGGGATCGGGGCTCTTATTCTAAGACGAAGATGCTTCATTAGACCACCATTGGAAGCTATTTATTTTGGTGGCGGTCAAGAAAAAGGCCTGCGCCCAGGCACATTAGCTACGCCTTTAATTGCTGGACTAGGCTTAGCATGCGATTTGGCAAAAGAAAATAATAGAACATGGTTAAATCATGTTTCTGTTTTGAAGAAAGAATTTATCGAGATGCTTTCTCCTTTAGGTGCTAAAATCAATGGAGTAAATACTTCACCTTACATTTTGAATTTTTTTATACCGGGAGTGAATTCAGAGGCTGCAATGGTAAAACTTAAAGAGTCGATTGCTGTTTCAAACGGCTCGGCTTGTACTGCAAGTAGTTATAGTCATTCACACGTTTTAACTGCCATGGGGCTTGAAGAATATCAGATAAGTGGTTCAATTCGAGTGTCGTTTAGTCATGTAACAGAAAGAATTCCATATCATGATATTTTTGAAAAACTGAAAAGTCTTATATAGTTTTCTGAATAAATAAAAGTAATATTCAGAGTTTTGGATTTAATTTTTGATGAATATTACTATTTATATTATCAATAAGCTCATGCAAAAATGTCAAAGGTATATGACAACACTGCAGCTATGTTTAATGTAGTTGCATTGGGCAAAACAATTGGGGAATATAACTTCTTTTTTATGATAAATTTCCTAAGTATTTTATTTTTCCATAATCGTTTGTATGTTTGTAATTCCACTGGTTTCTTATTCTGCTAGGTTGATGCCAGTGCCTATTATGACCATTGAAAGTTTTTTAAAAAACTATTATAGATGATTTCGATTATCATCAATTTAATGCTTTAAGTATGTCAGCAAGGCTTTTTCACACTTCAATATGAACTCGAGTGTGGGAGTGGTTTATTTTTTTTATGATCTGGCTTTTGAATATGGCTTGATAACTGTAATTGTGTTCATTGAAAAATTGAAGTTAAGTGGGGCGGTGTTAGTCCAATTATAAGAGAGGATATTCTACCGGGGGGATAGTCCATAAATGACTTCGAATTGTCTATTAAATCCTAGCTATTTGTTGTATTTCAACAGGTAATGTTTTTATTTACTGCTCTTAATTTTTCATTCATGATTTTGATTGTTAATAATTCTGTTATAATTTATAGACATTAATGATGCTTGCTCAGCGAGGACCTAATGAGTAACAAACGCCCCAATATTGTTTATGTAATCGGTGCCGGTCTTTCAGCCGGTTTAGGTTTTCCAACAATAAATAATCTATTATCAAAAATGTGGGGTAGGCTAGAGGAAAAGAAGATTGCAGATGACCTCAGTAAAATTATACGGTTTCACCATCCAAATTTTAATCCCACACTTAAAGAAACATATCCAAACATAGAGCAGTTGCTTTCAGAAATGCAGGCAAATGAGCAATTATTTGATTCAAGTAGACCAGCAACAGGAAAATTTACATCTGAAAAACTACGCGATCAACGACAAAAACTTCTATTCGAATTAGCATTTTGGTTCCATGATTTAAAAGATATAGCGCTGAAAAAAAATCCTGAATGGTTGAAACTATTAGTTTCAGAAATGAAGGCGGAAAATGCACAAGTAATTTCATTCAATTGGGATCTGGTTCTTGATCAGCTTCTTTTTGGGGAGGATCTTGATTCGAGTTGCTATGGATTTGGTGGAAATAAAGATCGTGTCAGGCTGATTAAGCCACACGGCTCATTAAACTGGTACGAGATGCGCACGGGGAAATATATTAAAGATGAGAAAAAAATAGACTTAGCAGGTACTGGGGAAGACAAAATATTTGCCTTTCGTCCTTATCGCTCCCCGAAATCAACAATGCGTGAATACATGCCATTAATTGTCCCTCCCGTATATACGAAACAGTTTGAAGGGGATGTTTTTCAGCGTTTATGGCAAGAAACTGTTTCTGTTTTAAGCACTGCAAGTGAAGTTCGTTTCCTGGGATACTCATTGGCGCCTGCTGATTTTCACGCTCGCTTCATATTACGATGTGGTTTTCATAACCAAGATTTCGGGGCCTTGAAGACAGACGGTAGTAGAGAGGAACCTACCGGACGTGCTAAAGTGACCATCGTTGATCCTTGTGGTAAACCAGTGTTTGACCGTATTACTGATGTAGTTGGATGGGATTGTATCAAACGAAAAAAAACAATTGAAGATTGGTTTAATTGAAGATGATAACGGGAAGTGGTTTTTCTTTATTATTGGCTTAGGGATGTTAAAAATGAAAAATACTATTTTTTTCAACAATTTTACTCTGTTGGGAATGGGACGTTCAAAACAGGTTCTATTTTTAACTAGAGCGACGGTAATCAATTTAAGTAGATGCATGACTGTGGTTGCACCAGTCCTTAAATTCTTAACCGCATCTTCAGGGATATCACTAAGCATAAGGTGGCGTTGGTTCCTCCCTTCTCTCAATGGGCCAAAACTATACGCGAATTTCAGTTTTTAGAAAAAATTTGTTTCCGCCCCAAGCAATTTCAAAAAACACGTTTGATGCGGAGGTTCTTATCTCTAAAGTATTAATAGATAAAAAATATGATTTCAATTTGGGTGAAAACATACCATCTGGCACAAAAGGAACAATAGTGCTGGATGGAAGTTTTGCCAGACAGACAGGAATTTCAGTATCCAGAGGTTCAACTGAAGCAAAATCCTGTTGTAAGGTCCGTATAGTGCTTAGATTTGAATATTGGCATGGCAAACCTTATTTCATCCTTACCGCTTATCCAATGGTTTAATTATGGAAAACATTAACGTACATGTCCTTGACAGCCTGATTGCCATCTATTTTGGGCAAGATAATGATTTGTTTGGTAGTGGAGAGAGCGTGGATAAGCAAATAGACGCATGGATTGCAGACACACCATCCGCTACACGACATGGCTTGATAGGGGATATTGATCAATTTATTCAGGAATCTGATAAGCTCGAAGATGATTTTGAAAGCCGCTATGGTAATGAATTTTCGGCACAGTTATGGGATACCATGCCAGCTAATTTCCTTAGCTTATTAAGAAAAAAGGTAATTTATTCACTTTCTTGACGCGAATGCCTAACACCTGGTGATGCTTATTCAGTGCCCATACGGTTCTCACTGTTTCGTGAAAAACCTCGTTAGAGGTTAGATTAGCACCACAATGTATAGCAACGACTTCTCGTTAAAGTGAAGGAAAAGAGCTCATCTGTGCCTGTTAATGGTGCTTTAGAGCGTTTTTCGTGTAATTACATGTACAGCTCTGTTTTTTTTTAAAAGACGCCATTTTTTGACCTGTGGGGAAAGTCATTAAAGTGAGCCTGTGTTCATCGTTAATCTTATGCTTCCCAACCACTCAGGCAGCACTTCCCCGTACCATCCCAAATACTTCACCAGTTCCGGTTTTCTCCTCTCACTCAATATCAGCACCACCTCATTCACAATCCACGCTTTAGCAAGGGCAATCTCTTTCGCCAGCACATCCGCATTAAACCTGCTATGAAACTGACAATAGCGTCTTGCTAACACTCGAAAGTCTTCTTCTCCGCCCATCCCTTTGACCAAAGGCGCTAAATCTATCGCTGGGTTACCCAGGCCAAAGCGTTCCCAGTCGAACAGCACCAGTTCGCCATTCTCTCTCTTTCCCCAATTACCTGCATTGGTATCACCGGAGATCACGCAATGCGGTTCAAAAAGAACATTGCTGTGCTTCTGCATTGCCCGAAACTGCCGTTCCGCCTGAGCAGGCAGGCGAAGCAGAGCGAGGCAGCCTTCAAGTTCCGCCTCATCCCACTGATGTGTGCTGAACGTCCATGAGGGATCAGGCGGTACAGAATGTAATCGTGCAATAACGGAAAGGAATGCATCGCCTGTAACAGCGTCTTGTTGGATGGGTTCAGGAATGTATTCGAGTACGAGCTTTCGTTGTTCGTAGCAGGCTGGTTTCACCTCGGGCGTCAGAATGCCAAGCTGAGCCAGAAGGGGAGCGGCATTGTGATAGAAAGCATATTCCACCTCACTTACCGGCTCTTTCTCAATGGCACAGTGCTTACCATCTTCATCCGCAAGTCGTTTTACGCGGGCACTACCCATTTTCGCTATATCGGCTTCGGTCATAGTAACTCTGCATTTACTCTTAACGTTAAAGACCCAGCTCGCCCCCACCTCCGCAGGGGCAAGCCCCATCAACCCTTACCAGTCAGTCAACCCAATCGCCTTCATCACCCGCTTTCTCATATGCACAGGCAATGACGCCAGTTCCTCAATCGTTCTCACCCGCGTCCCGTTGATCACATCCTTGGGCTTAAAGCTGATAATGATCCGCCCCCAAGTCACTTTCACATCCAGTTGCACCCCAATGGGAAACCCCGCTGTTTTCAACCAACAGCCTTTCAGTGTAATCGCCGGAATGCGGCGGTAATCTGGAGTGCGGGTCACATAACCCACGGTCGCATAGCGCTGGGTATAGTTTGATGCTTTAGGTTCAGTGTGGCCTGAAATACAATCGAAGGCAGTCATGATTACTATTCCTTATAAATAGTGATTGTGATCAGCGATGCGGATGTGTTGCCCCACATCCGTATCGCGCTAAATGACCGGAATATTTAATCAGGTGGGCAAAAATGCAGCGAGAGTGAAAAAAGCAAACTGCGAAAGCGTACGCAGAAATTCCACGCAAATCTCAACGGAATCCATCAGTTTTCGTCGCAGATCTAAATTCTGATAATGGCGAAATGAAGGGTTAATACCCGAGCATCTAAGCCTCCTTATTCATTACCCGCTGTTCTGTTGATCTTGCCTAAACCGCCTCCAGTGCCATCCTTCCGGCGTACCCAGTGCCAACAGGCTCCATCGACAGCCGTTGTTTGTCCTGACGACGAAATATCAGCTTCAACACAGAGTAAAGACGCTGGCGCCTTTTCTGATTCCACGGGAATCGCTGGTGCCCTTTTCAGGATTCCCATTGCCCTGGGCGGCTTCTAAATACTGGCCGCCTGGCAAATGTCCCTCACTCACGTCCAACCTGTTGCACCGCCTCGGAAAAAGTCTGTGCGCAAATTCACGTTTTTTCGCATTAATTTTCCACTCAGTTGGAAGAGAAGCGAGCTATGACGCACTTCAAACATTTCGCCCAGCCTGGCATTCACACTGATTCCACTAGCTCAGACTGGAGTCCATTATGTTGGAATCAAGCAAAGTCCCGGCGCTCACCAGGGCGATTGATATTCTTAATTTGATTGCGCGAAAAGGGCCATGCAGCGCGGCGACGATCATCGAAACGCTGGGGATCCCAAAAAGCACCACGTATCTGCTGTTGAATGAGTTAAAGCGGCAGCGCTTTATCAGCGTCGATCATCAGGATAATTTTTGCCTGTGGACGAAACTGGTCGAGCTTTCTGAACACGCGCTCAGCAAAATGGATTTACGCGAACTGGCGCGCCCGCGTCTGACGCAGTTGATGGATGAGACCGGGTTACTGTGTCATCTGGGCATTATCGATCACGAAAGCGCTTACTACATCCTCAAAGTGGAGTCCTCATCCACGATCAGTGTCCGCTCACACGAAGGCAAAAGACTCTCGCTTTATCGTTCTGGCATCGGCAAATGCCTGCTGGCCTGGCAACCTGCACCGGTAAGAAAAGCCATTATTGCGCAACTGGTATGGGAAAAAGCGACGCCGACTACCATTACCGATCCTCTGCAGTTAAGCGATGAGCTGGAACGCATCCGCCAGCGTGGATGGAGCTTCGACAACGGGGAAGATTACCCGGATGTACGCTGCATCGCTGCACCTGTTTTCAATGCCAGCAAGGAACCCGCCGCCGCTATCTCGGTGGTGGGTACCCGCCTGCAAATCAACGATGAGAACCGTGACTACCTGGCCGGGAAAGCCATTGCCTGTGCGAAGGAGATATCACGTCTTCTGGGTTGGAAAAGTCCATTCGATTCAATCGCATCTTAATCATAAATGGAGAGTGTTATGACCCTACCTAAAATTAAACATGTTCGTGCCTGGTTTATCGGAGGAGCCACAGCGCAAAAGGGCGCTGGCGGCGGTGACTACCACGATCAGGGTAAAAATCACTGGATCGACGATCACATTGCCACACCGATGAGCAAATATCGCGAGTATGAGCAGTCCCGCCAGTCTTTCGGCATTAACGTGCTGGGAACGCTGATAGTAGAAGTCGAGGCAGATAACGGCCAGATCGGTTTTGCCGTCTCCACGGCGGGAGAAATGGGCTGCTTTATTGTTGAAAAGCATCTCAACCGCTTTATCGAAGGAAAATGCGTCAGCGATATTAAGCTCATTCACGATCAAATGCTGGGTGCAACCCTTTACTACTCCGGTTCGGGTGGGCTGGTCATGAACACCATTTCCTGTGTGGATTTGGCGCTGTGGGATCTGTTCGGTAAGGTGGTCGGTTTGCCGGTTTACAAATTACTGGGTGGCGCGGTACGAGATGAGATCCAGTTTTATGCTACCGGTGCGCGTCCCGATCTGGCGAAAGAGATGGGCTTTATTGGCGGCAAGATGCCGACTCACTGGGGCCCGCACGACGGAGATGCCGGGATCCGCAAAGATGCTGCCATGGTCGCAGACATGCGGGAGAAATGCGGCCCGGATTTCTGGCTGATGCTCGACTGCTGGATGAGTCAGGACGTGAACTACGCGACTAAACTGGCCCATGCCTGTGCGCCTTACAATCTCAAATGGATCGAAGAGTGCCTGCCGCCACAACAGTACGAAGGCTATCGCGAACTGAAACGTCATGCCCCGTCGGGAATGATGGTCACCAGCGGTGAGCATCACGGTACGCTGCAGTCTTTCCGCACCCTGTCGGAAACAGGCATCGATATTATGCAACCGGATGTGGGCTGGTGCGGTGGGCTAACCACGCTGACAGAAATTGCTGCCATCGCGAAATCGCGCGGGCAACTGGTGGTGCCGCATGGATCCTCTGTTTATTCGCATCATGCCGTTATTACCTTCACCAACACGCCGTTTAGTGAGTTCCTGATGACCAGTCCTGACTGTTCATCAATGCGCCCACAGTTTGATCCGATACTGTTGGATGAGCCCGTGCCGGTGAAAGGGCGCATTCATAAATCCGTACTGGATAAACCGGGATTTGGCGTCGAGCTTAACCGCGACTGTAACCTCCAACGCCCTTATAGCCACTAATCACCCGTGCGTTGCGCTTTGCGTGCAACGCCCTCATTTTATTGAGGAGTCTGCTATGAGTACCACTTTACTTGACGGCGTGGTGAAGAAAAACCGTGCCCGCTTAATCCCGTTCATGCTGACACTGTACGTGCTGGCGTTTCTTGACCGTTCTAATATCGGCTTCGCCAAAGAGACCTATCAGATCGATACCGGACTGAGCAATGAAGCCTATGCGCTGGGGGCCGGGATATTCTTTGTGGTTTACGCCTTTCTTGGCGTGCCTGCCAACCTGCTGATGCGCAAACTGGGGGCGAGAACCTGGATCGGCACCACGACGCTGTTATGGGGATTTCTCTCCGCCGCGATGGCGTGGGCAGATACAGAGGCGAAATTCCTGATTGTTCGCACGCTGCTGGGGGCGGCAGAAGCCGGTTTCTTTCCCGGTATGATCTACCTCACCTCTCAGTGGTTCCCGCAGCGCACCCGAGCCAGCATCATGGGGTTATTTTACATGGGCGCTCCCCTGGCGCTGACACTGGGCTCGCCGCTGTCCGGGGCGCTGCTGGAGATGCACGGCTTTATGGGGCATCCGGGATGGTTCTGGATGTTCGTTATCGAAGGCTTACTGGCGGTTGGGGCAGGTGTATTTACCTTCTTCTGGCTGGATGACTCGCCACAGCAGGCGCGGTTCCTGAATGCAGAAGAGAAGGCCGCGCTCATAAGCCAGCTGGCGAACGAAGAAGAGAAAAAGTCGACGTCGAAACTCACCGATGCCCTGCGCAACGGGCGCGTCTGGCAACTGGCGATCATTTATATGACGATTCAGGTCGCGGTTTATGGCCTTATTTTCTTTCTGCCGACTCAGGTTGCCGCGCTGCTGGGCACCAAAGTGGGGTTCACTGCGTCGGTTGTCACCGCCATTCCATGGGGCGCTGCGCTCTTTGGCACCTGGCTAATCCCACGTTATTCCGACCGCACTGGCGATCGCCGTAACGTAGCAGCCCTGACGTTGCTGGCGGCAGGAATTGGCATCGGTCTTTCTGGCCTTGCCTCTCCGGTGCTGGCGATTCTGGCGCTTTGCGTCGCGGCAGTTGGTTTTATTGCCGTACAGCCTGTGTTCTGGACCATGCCAACGCAGTTACTTTCCGGCACGGCGCTGGCGGCGGGCATCGGTTTCGTAAACCTGTTCGGCGCGGTGGGCGGATTTATTGCGCCCATTCTGCGCGTGAAAGCCGAAACCCTGTTTGCCAGCGATGCAGCCGGTCTGCTGACGCTGGCCGGCATTGCCATCATCGGCTCATTCATTATTTTTACCCTGAGCGTGAACCGCACCCGGTCACAGCCGGATGCCGCGCATCAATAAGTTTATCCACGCAGTAAGGATCATTATGAACGCATTGCTAGCCAATCCTTTTAAGGAAGGATTGAAGAAAGAAGAAGTGCAAATCGGATTGTGGCTGAGTTCAACCACGTCTTACATGGCGGAAATTGCCGCGACCTCGGGTTACGACTGGCTGCTTATTGATGGTGAACATGCACCCAATACGGTGCAGGATCTCTATCATCAACTGCAGGCCATCGCCCCCTATGCCAGCCAGCCAGTGATCCGTCCTGTAGAGGGCACTAAGGCGCTGATTAAGCAGGTACTGGATATCGGGGCGCAGACGCTACTCATCCCAATGGTTGATACTGCTGAACAGGCGCGCCAGGTGGTCGCCGCCACGCGTTATCCGCCACTGGGCGAGCGTGGCGTTGGGGCAAGCGTTGCGCGCGCTGCGCGCTGGGGACGTATCGAAAACTACATGGCTCAGGCCAATGCCTCCCTTTGCCTGCTGGTGCAGGTGGAAAGCAAAACGGCACTGGAAAACCTCGATGCCATTCTGAACGTGGAGGGGATTGACGGCGTCTTTATCGGACCCGCGGATCTGTCAGCGTCGCTGGGCTATCCTGACAATGCCGGACATCCTGCGGTGCAGCAGATCATTCAGGAGAGCATCCAGCGCATTCGTGCGGCCGGGAAAGCGGCGGGGTTCCTGGCCGTTGACCCGGAGATGGCGAAGAAATGCCTGCATTGGGGGGCAAATTTCGTTGCTGTTGGTGTCGACACCATGCTTTACACCGAAGCGCTGGATCGCCGGTTGGCGATGTTTAAAGCAAACGTGACCGAAAAAGTTGTTAAAAGCAGTTATTAAGGCGATGACGAATGGCGCTGGCTTATCTGACCTGCGTGCTGCGGCTTTATGTGCGATTAAGCCGTATGGCATGGTCCGATGAGCTCAGCGTCACCAAACCTCGCCCCCAAAATCCTCTCACATCCTGCGGTGAAAACAGTCGTGGCCCCTACAGGTTTTGCAGCAGCGTTGCCGGCATCAAGGCTGAAAAGCAGCACGGATTAACATTTCCAACTGCTTTTGCAAATTCCGAAAAGACGTTCTTATTTATGCTATTCCAGGTCGCGTGATTTTTGCTTTTAATCGTTCCGGCACTGGTCATAAAATGGACGATTAAAATGAAAATCAGAACGCTACCTCTTACCCTGGCCCTTACCGCTTCTCTGGTTGTTCCTTGCCCACTCTTTGCTGCCGAAGGATTAACGCCGTTACAGCCCGGCGCCACCACCGGTACCCATACAGGCGCGCTTCCGCCCGACGGGCTGTATCTGTCAATGACATCCACCTATGAAACCGGCGTCGTGCGAAACGGCAGCGGTGATACGGCGAAAATCGCCGGAGGGAAAAATAAGCTCTCCAACGTCGGGCTGGTAATGTCTGCCACATGGGTTCCTGGCTGGGAACTTTTCGGCGCGCGCTATGCGGCGATGGTGGTACAGCCCTATAAATTTATTCAGGTGAAAAAATATAAAAAAGGCCTTTGAACGGCTTTATTTCAACGACACCAAAAACCCCCACCGCCACCAGTGCATAAACCCCCGCACAAATCAGATCACAACGCCGTGCCCGATTGAAGTCTTTCTCTGCGGTTTGCGAGGCCAAAATCAGCGCATACAGGCTAAATATCATCGCGCCGGTCAGTGCACAGGTTGCACCAAAACATCGTACTGCCACTGCGCTGCGGGTCAGCCCATTCGGGGGAGGGAGCCGTTACCGCTGACCATGCCGTCAGCGGGGTGCAGAATGAAAGTGATCACTGCCGGGCGCGAATACGCTTGTCATCGGCAGTGTTTTTACATTCAGACTTTGAATGTCTCTACGGCGAGACGCAACGTCTGAGCCTGTTCAGAAAGCGACTGTGAGGCGGCTGACGACTCTTCAACCAATGCAGAGTTGTTCTGCGTTACACCATCCATCTGGCTTACCGCCACGCTCACCTGAGAGATCCCCTGCATCTGCTCAGCGGACGACAGGGCGATGGTATCCATTGATGTGGCCAGTTCGTCAACCAGATCGATCACTTTAAGAATATTTTGGCCTGTTTCATTCGCCACCGTGACGCCAGATTCCACCTGACCCACCGCCTGCTCAATGAGTGATTTAATGTCTTTTGCCGCTGTGGCGCTTCGCTGTGCCAACGTCCTGACTTCCGCTGCCACCACGGCAAATCCACGCCCGCTTTCACCCGCGCGTGCCGCTTCTACTGCCGCGTTAAGCGCCAGAATATTCGTCTGAAATGCAATACTTTCGATGACAGAGGTAATGTCTCTGACCTTAGACGCGCTTTGTGAAATTTCGCCCATGGTGCCAGACATACGGCGGACATCGTTTTCACCATTTTTTACGTGTAAAGCCGTATCCCTCGCGGCGTTGGCCGTCTGTCTGGCCATGGCGCTGTTACTCTGCACGGTGGCCGTCAGCTGTTCCATACTTGCCGCTGTCTGCTGGAGTGCTGCTGCCTGCTCTTCAGTGCGGNAAGCCAGTTCGTTGTTACCCTGNGAGATTTCGTTTGCTGAAAGNGCAACGGAAGCNGAGCCAGATTTAATGTCGGATACCACCCCGCGGAGCCGCGNCTGCATACTGGACAAAGAGGCCATCAGGCTCCGGGTGTCATTTTTGCGTAGCTGAACGGCTGAGGTTAAATCTCCCTGAGAAATTGCATAGGCAAGGCGCTGTGCGGTAGCGGGTTCACCACCGAGTTCACTCATCAGCTTACGAATCAGATAGATGCCCGTGGACAGGCCAAAAATGACCGCGACAGCGAGCAGTACCAGTAAAATGACGTAAGCCTGTTCCGTCGTTTTACTGTTTGCACTGACGGCGTCATCAGACCGCTGAGTGAGCACCTGACCCATCGCCGTCAGTCCGTCAATCAGGGGATTTTGGGCGGGCCTGACGGTATCCAAAAGAAACTTCACGGTCGCGGCGTTGTTTTTTCCCAGTGCGAGTGGAACCGTATTACTGAATGATTCCAGTGCTTCTTTTTCACTGTTTTTAATCGCGTCGAACGCTTTTTTTTCCTCATTGCTGCCAGACTGGTCAATCATCTGCCCCAGTTGAGTGCTGCTGTCGACAAAGCGGGTCTTTAATTTTCCAAGCCGCGCGGATTGCTCCTCAATGCCTTTTTCATCGGTAAATAACGACAGATTCCTGACTGTAATGGCCATGTCGCGCTGGATTAGCGTCAGGTCTGTTATCAGTTTCGTTTTTTTCATATCTCCCTGAACGATGGATTCAAGGGCGTTTTTGGACTGATACAAAGAATGAATGGCAACCACTATGCACAGGGAAAAGAAGACGATTAACGTACCAAAACCCGAGCCGAGCCGTGTTGAGATTTTCATAAATCTTTCCTGAAGAAGGGAGGGGAGACGACGATCTTTCGGCGCAGACCCGGCAATCTTTATCCCGGCCGTGATAATTAAAATGTAAGCAATCACGACATAAACTTTTACAGGAAAAACCCCTCTCGCGGGTCTGTTAATATTTCTTATCTATAGGTTTTTTTATGGCCCGGCCCGCAGTAGAAATGGCAGATTGCGAGTGGAAACCGCGTCGCGCTGGCATCTTGCTGAGCGTTCTTTGGGAACGGGCTCAGTGCCGGTCATGAGGTGAGCCAGTCGCGATAAGGGCTGTCAGGACATAAGCCATGGGTAGCAATGAAACTATGCGGTTAGCGGGCATCGCGTTAATGGTTGCGATAACCTGCTGGCAGAACCCGTTTTCCAACGGCTGAACCGCGAGCGGTGCTAAATCAGAGATCGTCATCTTTTCTGAAGTTCAGGATGAGTGCAGCCAGCGTCATGCCATTTTCAAGTCGTATCCTCAGGTTGTTATCTGCGAAGCTGACGCGCCAGGCAGATCGAATAACCGCCTGTGAAAGGGGCTTTTTTAACCCAGCGACACCAAAAA
>JGI24739J22299_10000116_pt1 | contig 25044 bp, 24 predicted proteins | sample KBSCornC5_FD_22299 | JGI IMG/M metagenome (IMG submission 22299)
GCGATCGACATCATGGCGGTGCGCGAAATCCGCGCCTGGTCGCCTGCCACGCCGCTGCCCAATGCGCCGGCGCATGTAGGCGGCGTGCTCAACCTGAGGGGTGTGATTCTGCCCGTCATGGATCTGAGCCAGCAGCTCGGCTGGGGCAGCAACGATCCGAGCGGCCGCCACGTCATCATCGTGGTTCGTATCGGCGACAATCTGAGGGGGCTGGTGGTCGACGCCGTCAACGACATCGTCACGCTCGCCCCCGAGGATATTCAGCCTGTGCCCGAAATCGGCGAGGCGGCCTCGGCGCGTTACCTGCAGGGCATCGCCAATCTCGGCGATCGGCTGATCATGATTCTGGATCTCGATCGGATCAACGCGAGCGCCGCGGCGAGCCAGGAGGCGGCCTGACCTATACCGGCGCATGCGCGGCGTCGCGCAGCCGGGCGATGACTTTACTGCCTACCAAGGCTGCCTGATCATCCGAAGGCGTAGGTTCGATGGGAGCGCGCTGGTTGACCACTTCGGCGTTGCGCCAGTCGACGACTAGCGGTGGTCAAATGTCTGCGTTCGATCCCTTTGGGTCATCGACCGCTTGGGTCGGCTTTCGACTCATAGTCGGACTTCGCCGCAGTCGACTACCAGATCAAAAGTGCCGTCGATCGAAACGAGCCGACGTTGGTCTCGGTGATTACACGGCCACAGCATGACGTCCGCCGATCAGCCGATGAAGCGTACTACGCCGCCATCGATCCGCAACGCCGCGCCGCTCGTCGCTGATGCCTGTTCGGAGCAGGCGTAGACGATCATGTTTGCGACCTCGTCGGTTGTGGCGAAGCGCTGAAGCCCCGTTCTGCTTCCTCCTGGGTAATGCCCCCGCGCCTCCGCCCGTTTCGCCATGAAGTCTCCAAGGATCTCGGAGCGCGTAGGTGCGGTCTCCCTCCAACCGAAGGCGAAGTTCGGTTGCACTTCTGGACGGGCTTTAGCTTCGGACACTTATTATGCCCGCTTGGTGACGCAGTGCGGAGCAAAGCACCTTCCGGGAGCCAATTCCGCTCACCCACGTTGGCCTCGGCAGGAGCGTTGCGATGATGGGTTATGCCCGCTTTGCCGCAATGATCATCGCCTCGACAGGGACCGCTGCAAATCGGAGAAGGGATGGCTGCGAAGACTCTCCAACCCAGGTCGGCACTCCTTCTCGGCCTTGGCCTGGTCTTGATCCTCGCAGGACTGGCATGCGGCGTCGCCGGCCTGTGGCTACTGCTGCTCGGGGGCTCGGCTTACTATCTGCCAGCTGGGGCTGCGCTCACGGCCAGCGGTGTGCTCCTGATGCGCCAACAGCGTTCCGCACTTTGGGTCATGGCGCTCTTGTTGCTCGCGACAACGATCTGGGCGCTGTTCGAGGTGGGCCTCGACTTCTGGGCGCTTGCCCCACGGGGCGACGTTATCGCGATCCTGGCATTGATCCTGGCGCTTCCACCAGTGGTGCGCCGCCTCGGCTCCTCCGGGTGGCCGGGGCCGGCTTGGCCGCTGTTGATCGCTCTCGCGATCGCTGTCCTCGTCCTTGGTGCTTCGGCCTTCGGCGATCCTTACGATATTGCCGGGCGCCTTCCCGCGGTCACCCTCCAGAACGACGGCTCGGCACGAGGCGCGGCCGAGGACCGCGACTGGGCGGCCTATGGACGCTCGTGGCGCGGCGATCGATGGTCTCCCTTGAACCAGATTACGCCGCAGAATGTGGCCCGTCTTGAGAAGGTGTGGGAATTCCACACGGGCGACGTCCAGCGGCCGAGCGATCCAGATGAGTTCACCTACGAAGTCACGCCGATCGAGGTTGGCGGGCTAGTGTATCTCTGCTCGCCCCACAACATCGTCTTTGCGCTGAATGCCGAAAGCGGACGCGAAGTGTGGCGCTACAATCCGAACATCCGTGCCACCAAGAAGATGCAGCACCTGACCTGTCGCGGTGTATCCTACCACAGCACATCGTTGCCCGGCGCCGCGCGTGCGGCCAATGGCGAGTGCCCTGACCGGATCATCATGGGCACCAACGATGCGCGACTGATCGCTTTGGATGCGCACACCGGGCGCCTATGCGATGGCTTCGGCGATCACGGCCAGGTGGATGTCTGGCCTAGTGCTCCCGAATATCAACGCGGCTGGTGGCAGATCACCTCACCGCCTCTCATCATCCACAATCTCGCGATCATCGGCGGCGCGGTCTACGACAACAAGTCGACCTTCATGCCTTCAGGCGTGATCAGGGCCTATGATGTGATCACAGGACGTTCCGTTTGGGCGTTCGATCCGGGGAACCCCCGCGATCTTCGGCCCAAGCCTCCGGGCGAAGGACATTACACACCATCCTCGCCCAACAGCTGGACAATTGCGGCCGCGGATGCGCAGCTGGGCCTCGTCTATGTGCCGATGGGTATGGCCGCGATCGACCAATGGGGCGGCCGCCGCACCGCCGCGACCGAGCGCTTCTCCTCGGCGATCGTCGCGCTGGACGCCGCGACCGGACGGCCGCGCTGGGTGTTTCAGACGGTTCACCATGATTTATGGGACATGGACGTTCCCGCCCAGCCCGTGCTGGTCGACCTTGCGCTGCCGGGAAAAGGCACGGTCCCCGCCCTGGTCCAATCGACCAAGACGGGAAACATCTTCATCCTGGACCGGCGCAGCGGCACACCGCTTTACTCGGTACGCGAACGGTCCGCGCCGACCCGCGCCGCTCCCGGAGATTGGGTGTCGCCGACGCAACCGGCGTCCGCCATCAGCCTCATGCCGGCGAGGCGGATCAGCGGCGCCAACATGTGGGGCGCCACCATGTTCGATCAACTGGCCTGCCGCATTAAGTTCCAGCGCCTGCGCTATGACGGGCCGTTCACACCTCCGTCCGAGCAGGGCAGCTTGGTCTTTCCAGGCAATTTCGGCGTGATGGACTGGGGCGGGATTGCGGTCGACCCGGTCCGCAAGGTCATCTTCGCGCATCCCAATTATATGGCATTCGTCGACCGACTGATACCGCAGCAGCCTTCCGCCCGCCGCTTCGATCCGCAGGTTAGTCCCCGCGAAGCGGCCGGCGCCTTGACCGGCCCCGCCGGCGGATCGGACATGCGCGGATCCGACATCAAAGGATATAATCCGAACTTCGGCGCCCCGTTCGCCGTATCGCTAAGCCCGTTCCTCTCACCGCTCGGACTGCCCTGCCAGGCACCGCCATGGGGTTATGTCGCAGCAATCGATCTCGGCGCGGGCCGGCTGGTCTGGCGTCATCGCAATGGCACCACACGCGACGAAGCGCCGCTACCCATCCCATTGAAGCTCGGCGTTCCGTCGCTGGGCGGCCCTATCCTGACGGTGGGCGGTGTCGCGTTCATGGGCTCTGCGCTCGATTATTATCTGCGGGCATATGACGTCTCGACGGGAAAGGTGCTCTGGCGAGGGCGCCTTCCAGCGGGGGGCCAGGCCACGCCGATGACCTATTGGTCATCCACGAGCGGCCGGCAATTCGTCGTGATCGCAGCCGGAGGACATAGCTCGCTCGGAACGAGGCAGGGCGATGCGATCGTCGCATACGCCCTGCCCCAAAATTGAGCCTGGAAAGTGGACGTTAGGTGGGCAGCGCTAACCGCTGTCCGCTTCCGACCCAATTGCGGATGTTCAGGCCCGCATCATGCCGCCACAACGCCGGCGCCGGCTTCTCGATCTTTGAACGATCGACGATATGCGCCGGGTGCGATCCCCAATTCCCGTTTGAAATAAAGGCCCATTGCGTCGGGACCTGAAAACCCGACTGCTTCAGCGACTTGTGCCAGCCCCAGGTCCGCCCTCTCAAGAAGCGATTGCGCGGCCGAGACGCGTTCAAGCAAGAGCCAGGCCTGAGGGTTCATTCCAAAAGTCTTGGAAAAGGATCGGTGAAAGGTTCGAACGCTCATGGCGGCGCAATCAGCAAGTTCGGCTACTCGTAACGCCCGGTGCAGATTGTTGCGGGCGAATGCGATTGCCCGCGCGAGACGGACATCGTCCGCTGCAAGAACCGGACGCGGAATGAATTGCGCCTGATCGCCTTCTCGGTGGAAGGGCACAACGAGCCCGCGAGCCACCTTATTCGCGGCTTCGATCCCATAGTCCAACCGGACCAGGTGCAGCAGCATATCCAGCCCGGCCGCGGCGCCCGCCGATGTGACGACGTCGCCATGATCGACATAGAGAGACCGAACATCGACTTCTACGCTGGGATCCTCGGACTTGAGCTGTTCGGCATAACGCCAATGCGTGCTGGCCCTTCGCGCCGCCAGGAGGCCAGCGGCTGCAAGGGCGGTGGCGCCATTGCAGATGGAGACGATCCGAGCCCCGCGACTGTGCGATGCTCGCAAGGCACTGGCCACTGCATCAGGGACAGGCCCCTGGCGCCAGCCAGGAACGACGACCATTTCGGCGTCCGTAAAAGCCTCGAGTCCGGCTGCCACGACAACCGTCAAGCCATCGGTCGTCGACACAGCTCGACCGGTTTCGGAAGCAATCGTCAGCTCGTACCAATCCATCTCGAGGTCCGGCGGCGGCCCTCGAAGCACCTCGTGGGCGCAAGCAAACTCAAACATGGAGAGTTCGTCGTAAGCGAGAAGGACGACGCGCCTGGGCCTTTGGGATGGACGACATCGCATTTGGCCGATTTTAGGGGATGATTGGCATCTTCGCCACTGGCGAAGAACAAGCACCTGACGAGACTGGAAGAATGACCAACGCGTCCTGGTGCTTCGCATCGATCCTGTGGGCCTCCTTCTCGGGCCTATTTTCAGCCGAGGCCAGTCCTCAGCGGTCAGTTGGGACAGTCGCTGAGGCGAGCGGCGCGGTACGGGATGGCGTCGGATCGGCAAGGAAGCTCAAGGCCGGGAAGCGCTTTCGGGACTGCAAGGATTGTCCGCAAATGATCGTCGTGCCGGCAGGAGCGTTCATCATCGGCTCCCCGCCCGACGAACCGGGGCGGCGCGAGGGCGAGGGACCCCAAAAGGAGATACGAATTGGGCGGCCGTTCGCGGTTGGACGGTACGAAGTGACGCGGCGGCAATATCAGGCCTTCCTGCACGCCACCCACCACCCGGTCAGCGGCAATTGCGTGACCGATCGGCGAAAGCCCGGCACCTGGGCTCCGGACCCGGCAACCAACTTCTACGATCCCGGTTTCGTACAGACCGGCGACCACCCTGCAGCCTGCGTCAGTTGGTACGATGCCAAGGCTTATGTCGCCTGGCTCAACGCCCGCACCGGGGGAGGTTATCGCCTACCGACGGAAGCCGAGTGGCAATATGCCGCCCGAGCGGGATCGACCAGCGCTTACCCATGGGGAGCAAGCATCCATGACGGTTGCGCCTACATGAACGGATACGACCTCACGATTCTGGCCAAGAAAGGCAATGCTTATAAGGGCGAAGCCATCCCCTACGCCAATTGCTCGGATGGCTACGTCAACACCTCCCCGGTCGGCTCTTACGCGCCCAATGCCTTTGGCATCTACGACATGATCGGCAACGTCGCCGATTGGATCGAGGACTGCGGCCGGGGATCCTATGCCCAATTACGCGCCGACGGCACCCAAACGGCCGGTGACTGCAAAAGGCATATGGTGCTCGGCGGCTCCTGGGGCACGCAGCCGCGGCAGCTCAGATCCGCGGAACGGATCAGCTACGAAGCGACCGCCGTCGACGATTCCATTGGTATTCGCGTCGCGAAGGACGTGCGGGAATGACGGAATGCACAGGCATATGATGCCTCGTGGGATTGTAGCCGCCGGTACGCCACGGCGGGCCAGCCCCGAGGAAGCGGGTTTCAAAACCTAATGTGGGCCGTCCGCGCGTCTTGCTCCTAATACCGAGCATATCGGTCCCGCCTGGTGTGTTCCTACAGCTGCGGGATCGCCGTGGGCTACAGCCTGATATTCGGGCCACGGTTCGTTACCTTCGAAAGTTGCATCCTGCGTGACAGCTTCCTCGATAGTTCCGTGGGGGGCGAGAAGATGACGGATCGGTGTGGGCGCGTTGCACAGCAAGGACGCCCTGCAGACTCGTTGGCAGAAGGCCCGCCGCTCAACCCAGCCGCCCCGAGCAAGTGCGTAGAGTGGTTCGATCTCTCCCCGAATAATATCCCGATCGACGGACCGTCGCGCTTCGTCGCGCCCGCGCGCCGAACGGTCAGGTGGTAGCAGGCGGCGCCGGGGATGCGAGCCGCGCCTGGTTGCGGAAGCGCAGCGTCGCCTGGAATCCCGAGGGAAGGTTGACGAGGCGAAGCTCGGCTTCGTTTTCAACCGCGAGCGCATGCACGATGGCCAGGCCGAGTCCCGCACCGCCACTGGTGCGGTTCCGAGACGGCTCGCCGCGCAGATAGGGCTCGCCCAGCCGTTTGAGCAGGTCTGATGGAATGCCCGGCCCATCGTCTCGGACGATGATCTCGACAACACCCTCGGCCTCGACGGCACAGAGCGCAACGCGCGTCCCGTATCGCAGGCCATTGTCGATAAGATTCGCGATCATGCGACGCAGCGAAAGGGGATCCGCGACGATCGCGGCGGCCGGATCGATCCCGCTCACGTCGAGGTCGATCTCCTGCCCGGCTTCGCGACGGATCGCGGCCACGGCAGCCAGCTCTTGAGGGACAGCTATCCGTCGCGCGACCGATCTCCGCTGGCGCGGCCGCGCGAACATCAACGTGTCGTCGAGCAGCAACGCCATTTCGTCCAGATCGGATATGGCGCGCGTGCGCTGTTCGGCGTCGGCGATATAATCGGCACGCAGACGCAGGCGGGTGAGATAGGTCCGCATATCGTGCGCAATTGCGGCGAGCATCCGCGTCCTATCGGTGACCGATGCGGCGATCCGTCCCTTCATATCATTGAACGCCTCCGCGAGCTCGCGCATCTCGGTCGAGCCGGACGGTACGAGATCGGGGGCGCTGAGCGCGACGCCGAACTGGCGCACGCCGTCACGCAGACGCGCGATCGGACGCGTGGTTTGCCGGATCGCGATCAGCAGCGCGGCCAGCACGAGCAGGACCCCAACCGCCCCTTGCCGGGCGCGCCGGCGCATGTCGGCGCGCGCGACATCCGACGGCCGGCTGTCGAGCACGAGCGTCCGGCCCGCCACCGGAGCAACGCTGATCCGCACAGGGGAAAGGAAGCGAAGCGGTCCACGGCGATGCCGCACGAGCTGGCTCAGCGGCCCATCGCGCCCACGGATGTCCACCACTCGATCGGGCAATGCGGCGCCGAAATCACGCTTCAGCTGCCGCAAGTCGGGCGCGGCGTTCGTGCCGCGCGGGGGCGGCGCTCTATCCATCAGCTGCACCGTATAGAAGGAACCGTTCAATGCGGGGATGAGCCTGGGCCGCTCGGCGGCGGGCAAGGATTCGAGCGCATGAACGATCGCGGCAAGCTCATCCGGCGGCGGGAGTTCGTAGGAACGCCTCGCTTGCTCGCTCGCGGGCAAAGCGAGCGCCGTCACCACGATCAACTGCACGACCGCGAAGCCCCCCAGCAGCAGCAGGGTGATCCGCGTCGCCAGGCTGGAGCCGAGCATCAGATCAGTCGCTCGACGGGAGGGGTGAACAAATATCCCCCACCCCTGACCGTCTTGATCAAGTCCGCGCCGCCAGGTTCGGTTTCCAGCTTGCGGCGCAGGCGGCTGAGTTGAACGTCCACGCTGCGATCGAACGGCGCCGCGTTGCGACCGCGCGTCCAATCGAGCAGCTGGTCCCGATTGAGCACACGCTGGGGGCGCTTCACGAACGCCAGTAGCAGCTCGAACTCGGCGGCGGTCAGCTCGACGACCTGTCCGTCCGGCGCCCGCAGGCTGCGTGCGCCAGCGTCGATCACCCATTGTGCGAAAGCGTATCGCTCGGTCCCGGCCCGAGGTTGCATGGGCAGGCCCGGCCGCGTTCGCCGCAGGATTGCCCGCACCCGCGCGACCAGTTCGCGCGGATTGAATGGCTTGGGCAGATAGTCGTCGGCGCCTACTTCCAGCCCGACGATGCGGTCCACATCATCGCCCTTGGCGGTCACCATGAGGACCGGAATGTCGCCGGCCGACCGCAGCCGCCGGCACAATGACAGGCCATCTTCCCCCGGCAGCATGACGTCGAGGATGGCAAGATCGATCCTTCGCCGCTGCGCCAGCCGGTCAAAATCCTCCGCGGTGCGGCACCCGCCCGCTTCGAACCCCTCACGCGCCAGCAGCGCGGTCACAAGCGCGCGGATCTCGGCATCGTCCTCGACGACGGCGATGAAGCTGGGTTCGTTCATGGACAAGTTTGTAGCGGCGCTCGCTTCTGGCAGGAAAGACCTGTCGGAGCCGCGGTTACACTTCGTAACGCAGCGTCACCGTCCTGAAAATCCCTGCACATCGGACCGCGCTAGAGAGGCGGCGATCGACCACGGGTCGTGTCTTCCAGGAGCTTGTCCATGCCTACGATCAAATCTCTGTCCCTCCCGGTCGTCGCACTCGGCCTGGCTTTCGCGGCAACGCCCGCTTCGGCCTGGCATGGTCATGTGACCCACGTTCAGGGACGGTTCGGCCGAGGTTACACCCACGACAGCTTCGTCTCGCGCGCGCCGGGCAGTGTGTCGGTGCATCGAGGAACGCAGACCAATGCGGGTTATGGCATTTCGACCGATCGGAACGCCAATTGGGCCAACGGCACCTACAATGGCTCGGTGACGCACCGGCTCAACAATGGTGACAGCTTCGGCCGCACCAGCAGCCTGACGCGCAATGCCGATGGCACCGCCAGCTACTCGATCAGCCGAACCGATCGCGACGGTCAAAGCAGGACGCGGTCGGGCACCATCGATCGCCACGACTGAGGCCCCCCGCCTGGCCGCGCGGCAGCCCCCACCGCGCGGCCATTTTTTGAGAAGCGAACAGATGACCAGATCCATGCTATTGCTTGCCCCGCTCTTCTTCCTGCTGGAGAACCCTGCGCATGCCGCAGGCGGCAAAGACGGCGGCGCGCTCCTCGATCGCGCCGATACGGACCATGACGGGCGCGTCACGCGAGACGAGTTCCGCGCCGCACGACGCGCGATGTTCGACCGGCTGGACCGCGATCATGACGGCGTGGTCACGCCTGGCGGCTTCCGCAGGCTGCGCCGCTTCCGCCCGAAGGCGGCCGATCGAGCCGACCAGTTCATCGAGTCGATCGACCTCGACCATGACGGCCGCGCGACGGTTGCCGAACTGGAGCGCGCGCCCTTGACCTTGTTCGACCTGCTTGATGCCAATCATGACGGCGCGATCGACGCGGACGAACGGCGTGCGGCGGCTGCCCGTCGGGCGCCGAGCCGGTGAGCCAGGCCTATGGCGCGAGCGGGCGGGACATGCCGGTCGGCCGCGCCGCCGGGGCGCTTAGGTCGACGCGGCGCGCGGCCCGCATCGGAAAGAGGCCTTCCGGCGGAAATGCGCTTGGCCGCGGCCTCGCTGCGCTCATTCTGTGCTTCGCGTGCCCCTGCGTAGCAGGCACGGTCACCCTATGCGATGCGACATGGCACGACGCCAGTCGCGGGCGCGATATTCCCGTCAGGATTCGCCTGCCGGCCGGGACCGGCCGAAGCCCGATCATCCTCTTCAGCCATGGGCTTGGAGGATCGCTCGATTCGGGGACGGACTGGACCAGCGCCTGGGCCGAGGCCGGTTTGGCCACGCTCACGCTCGAACACCCTGGCAGCGATCGGCATGTGCGCGCCAGCGGCATCAATGCGGCTGGCCTATCCGAGCAGCTCGAAGCGCGCGTCGCGGACGTGCGTTTCGTGATCGACGAGCTCGGCCGACGGCCGCGAGAAGGACGTTGCGATCTTCAGCGGATGGATCTTTCGCGCATCGGCATGTCGGGGCACAGCTTCGGCGCAATGACGACGGAGGCGTTGAGCGGGCAGGCCTACCCCCTCTCATTGCTTGCGCATTCGGCCGATCCGCGCATCCGAGCGTCGATCGCGTTCAGTCCCTCGCCGCCGATGCGCAGTCGCGACGACGCCGCGGCGTTCGCCGGCGTGCGCATCCCGTTCATGTCCATCACCGGAACGGCGGATTTCGTGCCGATCACCCCGCAGATCACGGCGGCGGACCGGCAACGCCCGTTTCGGGCGATGCCTCCCGGCGACAAATATCTGCTGGTGGTGGGAGGAGCGAACCACCTCCAGTTCAACGGACAGGATGGGCTGGGGCGCGATTTGGCGCCTGATGCACACATGCGCGCGATCGTCGTGGCCGCCACGACCGCCTTTTGGAAAGCGACCTTAAGCGGCGATTCCTCCGCGCGGCGCTGGCTCCAGGACAGATCGGGGCTGCAAGGCATGCTCTCGTCGAACGATCGCTTCGAATACCGCTGAGGCGAAGGCGAGCCGCATCGGTGATCGCCCGGGCGGCCCTTCGGTGGAGCCCTTCTGCTTCGGTGAACGGCCTCACATCAAAGCGGCTTCCGACATAGCCGGGCACTCGATCGGCGAGACAGCCTTGATGCTCGTCGTCCGCCGTCTGCCGTGTTTGGTCAAGTGTCGCGGGCGGTATTCCGCGCTGGGCAAGACCACGGCTGGGGATCGCTTGGGAGCGCTTTAGATGTCTACCATATCACGGCCACGGCCGAGTTAGCGGCAATGCGCCGGCTGGTGATTCTTCATACGCCGCTTACGCATAGCGCCGCCAATCGCTCCACACCCGCCAACTATCATTAACCAGCTCGCCGGTTCAGGGACGGGTAACTGGGTCAGCGNCGGAACAGTGCCACTCACCTGGAGTGCGAAATTGGCGATGTCGCCGAACAGCATGCCGCCCATTATCAGGTGTCCGGCTGGAGGCGATAGGCTGTTCCAAAACGCCTGTGACGAATAATCCGGCGTCGCGGCGCCCTCAAACTCGGCTATTAGATACGGCTGCGTATGGGTTGAGATTGCTTCAAAATCGAAAAACCCTCCCGACTTGGCAAATGCATACAGGTTGCCGTCATTGGGGACTGTCACATACTCAATGCCGTTTACGATGAAGCTCAACGTCTTTCCCGTAAATGTCACGCTCTCGGGATGACCTTTGGTATAGTAACCCCCATCGAGCTCTATGGCGGCGGTGATGTGACGGGCTGGCTCCGAGAGACGTGAATAGTCTCCGGATAAGGTGAAGGTGAGAGTTGCACTCGCAGGCTGAGAAACTGCGGCGCCGATAGTGGCTGCGATGATCACAGGAAGCTTCATTGCATGCTCCTTTTTCCACAGGCGGGTATCGTGCGCCCTCACCGAAGCATTGCTTCAGATAGCTAGAGAATCGATCGACCGCATTCGGGCCGCCATCTTCGTGCGCATTTCTACTGACCTGGATGTGCTCAGATAATGGCACACTTCAGACCGGCATTCCATCGATCCCGGCACCTGCCTTCAGGCAGATCCGCTTGCGCACTTCGTTTCTAGCCGCCACGCTATCACCCTCATCTGTACGGCCGCTATTGCGCGAGAGCATCGTGAAAGCTGGCTCTCTCGAAACCATCCAATAATCCCAATCCGCGGTCTTCCGACCATGCTTAAAAGCGCGGCGCCAGGCCAGCGCTTGACAGTCTCAGGCGACCTTATAGTTCGCTACATGGCGAATAGTCATGACGCGACGGTGGATGCAATCTTCAATGCGTTCGCCGATCCGACGCGACGGGCGTTACTTGCCCGGCTTGCGCGGCGCCCCGGCCTCACGGTTGGCCAACTGTCCAGCGACCTTTCACTCAGGCCGCAGACCATCACCAAGCACATGGATGTGCTCGCCAACGCGGGATTGATCTCGCGCGAACGCGAGGGGCGCCAACGGCGCGTCTATCCGATCAACGATGCATTGGCGCCGGCGCTACAATGGCTGGACGCCCAGCAGCGCTTCTGGAACCGCAGTCTAACGGAACTCGCCCTCGTTATGGAGGATGAGGCTGCCTCGGATGGATGATCCGTCACGTACTATCGTGCGGAGGATCGGCGTACCTCCGGCTCGGGTCTATGCCGCGTGGCTGTCGCCCAATCTACTTGCGCGGTGGTGGTGTCCCGATGACGGGCGGGTCACGGCAGTCGAGGTGGACCGGCGGGTGGACGGCGCGCTGTGGATCGCGTTCGAGAATGAAGACGGCAGCATGTCAGCCAGCTGTAACGGGCTGCCAAAAGCTGCCAGTCGGCTAACCACCCAGTAGTGGCCATTCGTCGCCAGATTGGTTGCAACGGCACCTTTGGACCCACCTTCGGGCGCCGGGCCGCTTCGCAACGTTCTCTCGAATGCAGACATTCGCGTTTGCAACCATACCCCGGATGGAGGCGGGGTGGCGGACAGAGGTCGATGAAGTACCAAGAGCAGAAAATCAGGGCGATTGGTCGCCTGACCGCTATCGCGACCGTACGATCTGGCTGAGCTCGGGCTGCGGCTTGATCGCAAGCTCAGCCATCGCCGGCGCAGCAACGCCAATTGACAGCGCGAGCGCCGGCAAGAAATTCCTCATTTGATTAACCCCCCGGTTAAGATGCCATTCTGAGGAATGCTCTGAGCCCCCAATGCGACCGAGCGCCCCACGATCCTGAAATGGCTGCTGTCCAAACAGCGCCGCTCCACGCCGCCAAGATCCGTCTGTCCGGATCGTCCGAAAGCTGACTATTCGATCGCGCGCGTAGAATTGGTGAACGGACGGCGGCTTTCCGCGGCGTCGCCGAGCTCGTCTGTGCTCAATTTGAGGCGGTCTTATCCCTACTGGAAATGTGGCGGCGCTTACACGACAGTCACTTCCCCGAGGTAAGCACAAGGTCCAAATTGGACATGTCAGTTGCCGGATATTGTTCTTCGCTCGGTTTTGTCCGCAGCAGCCACCGCTGTAACGACGTTGTTAGACAGCAAAATTGCAACCAGAATAGCTCAATCGACACTGGCGGCGCGCCCTCGCTCAGTCCTAGCTTGTCCAGTCAATCGCGAGCAGCAGGAAAACAAGCACGCTCGAAAGCATGATCCGTGGGGAGGGTGGCCAGCAATTATGTTCTCAGCATCACATCGTGGTACGCAATTCGGTAATATTGTCGAAAATCTTCGTAACATCGCCGAAACGATAGAAATAGCTTTGAGCGCGGATAAGCTGAGCGATTCTTCGGCCGGTTGCCACGTAAAAGACTGTGGGGACGGAGGGCGCCAAGTTCCGATATGTGAAAACGCCAAGCTTGCTCGGGTCTTATTGGCCGCGCGCAGGAACTTCGAGTGCGCTGTGGGAAGCGATTTCTTTGCCGACCCCGCCCGCGACATTTTGCTCGATCTATTTGCCGCGTCTTCAGAGGGTCGTCATATTTCCGTCACGAGCGCCTGCCTTGCAGCGAAAGCGCCCACCTCCACCGCCCTCCGGCATATTCGCCTTCTACAGTCGGCGGGAATACTAGAGGAATACCGCTGCGAGCGTGACGGCCGTGTGAGGTATCTTCGGCTATCGGCAGCGATTCACGGCGCAATCACCCATCAACTAGATTGCCTGAAAGTATCGCTCGGTAACTTAATAGCAGAAAAGGAGGGCGGTAGGTTGGCCGCATAGTCTGTCGACTTGCCATACCCCTGCCTTCACCTCGAAGCGCTCCAAGATACGAGAAGTGGGTCGATCATCCATTGAAGGAAAGTGCGGCGAGAGGTCGCCACATAAGCGTTGACGGCCATTCCGGGTTTCAGGTCAACAGCACGATTGTAAGCTTTGAGACCGGAGCCGGTGAAGCGAGCCTGGAGCCTGTAAACCGGCTCCTTGAAATCGATCGGGGCTATTATCTGACCCGGGTTAATTGGCGCGCGGTCAACGGTCACGATAATTGCATTCATCGTACCGAAGCGTTCCGATGGAAACGAATCCGACCTTAAATGAACCTTCTGACCCGGTTTTATAAAGCCGATAGCCCTGCTGGGAGCTATGAGTTCAATTTGAAGCGATCCCGAGGCCGGCGCAATTGCGAAGATTGGCGATGTGGGGTTGGTGGTGTCGCCGAGGTCAATGTTTTTAGCTACAACAATCCCGTCGATTGGCGATCGCACAATCGTTTTTTCCTGCACCGCCAATTCCGCCAGAGTTTGAACGAGGCCGGCCCTCGTCGAGCGCAGCTGAGCGGCATCAATGCCGCCGTTGGCCGACAGTGATCGTGCTTCCATCCGATCATCGCGCGCTTCTCCGAGTGTTCGGTCGATTTGCCGTTGGATATCTAGGACAGTCTGGCGCTGGTTCAGCACAACCTGGTGACGCCGGTCGACCTCTGATGCCGAGACGAAGCCCTTGGCGACCAGCGGCGCGACAACATTTTCCTGCCGCTCAGCCATTGTAAGCTGCTGCCTTGCAAGCTGCAGTTGGTCCTCGAGCCGTCGTGCCTCTTTCTCTCCCGTGCGAGCGTGATCTTCGGCTCTCTGTCTTTCAGTGTCTGTACGCGCAGAGGATGCTGCAAGCTGAAGGTCGATTTCCGCAATTCGAGCCTCCGTTTGGAGCCGCTGCTGCGCCGCAAGCCCACCTCGCGGGCCAGAAACGTCCATCGAAAAACTCGCCAAAGGGGTGCCTGGGCGTACGTGGTCACCAACTTTCACGAAAACCCCGTTTGCGACGCCGCCCCTGACGGCGACAACCTGAGCAAGACCGGCTTTCGGCGCCAGCCAGCCCTCAAGAAGTTCCTTTTGAGCATAGTGGCCGGTTGCCAGCCAGGCGCCACCTGCGATCGTGCCCAGAACAAGTACCATTGTGAATGTATACATACTTGCGGGCTGGTGGATTGTCACAGCGCCATATAGCCTCGTCCTCTGGTGTTCGACGGCTTGGGTTCTAAAAAGTGTCATGCTAAAAAATAATCCAAATGGGTCCCCATTATTAGCAATGGACGAGCCCCGTGAAATCCTGAAAATGCTTTTTTTTGGAAGGCAAATGCCGGCTATTCTTCAAGCCGAAGCCGCCGAGTGCGGACTTGTCTGTCTTCTGATGGTTTCAAGTCATTTTGGAGGGCATTATAGCCTCGCCTCGCTCAGAAGGCGATTTTCCACCTCCCTGAAGGGGGCCACGCTCGCCGCGATAATGGAGATGGGTGACACGCTTGGAATGACGGCAAGGCCGCTTCGGCTGGAACTGGACGAACTAAAAGACCTCAAACTACCTGCCATTTTGCACTGGAATCTGAGCCACTACGTCGTTCTAAAGGAGGTCCGAGGCTCGCTTGTTGTTATTCACGATCCAGCAGTCGGCCGACGAACCCTAACCCTCGACGAGGTGAGCGCACACTTCACCGGCGTGGCGCTCGAGCTCACGCCGACGCCGGCGTTCCAACCAACGCGGGAGCCAGAAAAGGTCAGAATCAGCGATCTTTTTCATCGTAGCCGAGGCATTAATCCCGCTATTGCGCAGCTATTTCTGCTCGCATTGGTGCTCCAAGCATTTTCTATGCTTTCACCTATCCTCAATCAATTGGTCGTTGACGACGTAATAGGTAAGGGTGATCTCGATCTGTTAACCACCATCGCCGTTGGCATGGGGTTGATGGCGTTAATTTCAACGGCCGCATCGACTTTGCGCGGATTCATCGGCCTGTATCTGGGCACCCAGTTGGCCTATCAGATGCAGTCCAACCTCCTCCGCCACGTGCTAAGACTCCCGATCTCGTGGTTCGAGAAGCGGCATATCGGCGACATTCAGTCTCGCTTCGGATCGTTGGGACCGGTCCAGACTGTCGTGACGAGCTCACTAGTAAGCATTCTTTTGAATTCGTTGCTCGTAGGTGGCGCGCTCATCATGATGATTGTCTACTCGCCGAGATTGGCCATTATCGAAACAGGAGCCGTTCTACTTTTTTTTGGCATTCGCGCCGCCAGTTTTCCATGGTTGAGACAGAAATCCGTCGAAGGAATCAGCCTAAACGCAAGACTTCAATCGACATTTCTCGAAACGATAAGGGGCGCACGAACATTTAAATTGTTTGGCAGAGAGCGTCAGAGGCTGGCAACTTGGCAAAATGAACAAGTGGCGGCTATAAATAATAGCGTCCAAGTTGCAAGAGTGTCTCTATGGGGAGGCGCCGGCAGTCAAGTTCTTTCAACTCTCGAGCAACTCGTGGTATGGTATTTAGGGGCTCGGATGGTAGTCGGTAACGAAATTTCGCTCGGCATGCTGTTCGCCTTTCAAGCCTACACAAGTCAGATGACGTCAGCGGCAGAATGTCTTGTGTCGCAGTATTTCACGCTGAAGACCGCCAAGATTCATCTTGAGAGGCTCGCGGACATTGTTCATGCGGATCCTGAGTCAGACGGCGGGCGATTAGGACAGAATACTGCACTGAAGGGTGATATAGAAATACAAAACGTATCCTTCCGTTACGCGGAGCACGAACCGTGGATCTTGAAGAATGTAAATCTCCGCATTAAATCTTCCGATCTTACCTGCTTCGTTGGCCCATCAGGCCAAGGTAAGACGACGCTAATGAAATTGATTCTCGGATTCTACGAGCCCCAAGAAGGGCGGATCCTCGTCGACGGTTTCGACATAAAGAATATCGGGCTGAGCAATTTGAGGGCAAATGTGGGCGTTGTTATGCAGGACGACCTACTTTTTTCGGGTACTGTATCGGATAACATTGCCTTTTTTGATCCAGATATGGATATGGGAAAGGTCGAAGCCGCAGCTCGAACCGCTGGCATCGAGAACGAAATTTTGTCCATGCCCATGGGGTATCTCAGTCTTATAAGCGATATGGGGTCTGGACTGTCCGGAGGTCAGCGCCAACGTATTCTTCTGGCTCGTGCGTTGTACCGCGAGCCGGCAATGCTCTTTCTCGACGAAGGAACAGCCAACCTGGATACGGAGAACGAATCGCGCATTATGGATGCCTTGGCCGCAATGAACATTACGCGCTTAGTGATCGCGCATCGGCCCGCAGCGATGGTGGGCGCGGATCACATCCTTCGGGTGGAAGGCGGGGCCGTTTTTCCGGAAGAAGGGCCGACGGAGGAGTTACTGGCCATCGCTTAGCCGGGTAGGGCCATTCGCCTCAAGTAACGCCTTTGCAGGTGACCCGAGGGGGTCAGGTTGCTCGAATTCCATCCGCCTAGCGGACTGGCGCCTGGTCGCAACGCCGCGCAGGTCTCGTGCTTGTCTGAAATAGCCCAGTTGACGTGCCCGATTTGATTTTCATTGAGGAAATTGAGCCACCGGAGCGTTTCTGCTCTTTCGTACACTCCATCGCCGTCCGCCTCGCAGACGCCCCATTCGCTCACGAAAATGCTGACGCCGCTGGCAAGCGCCTGACGGATTTCCTCGCGTAGGCCTTCACGGTGACTGCCTGCATAAAAGTGCACGCTATAGGCCACGTTTTCTAACGCCAAGGGCGATCGCGCGGCTGCAACGATCCGCTTACTAAAATCAGGCGTGCCAAGAATTATAGGCGCTCGCGGTGCATACTGCCTTATCGCGGTTGCTATTCGGACATGGTGAGACTTAATATCTTGAGTCCAGTCTAGGCCACATTTCGGCTCATTCCAGGTTTCGTAGATGATATTTGGGCAATCGCCGTACTGCTGCGCAATCGCCGACATGATTGCTTCGGCAGCTTCGGTTTCCTTTTCGTGCGCATGCCAATCGACGATGACAAAAATGCCGCACTTTATGGCCGCGAGTACCACGGCGTGAATTTTTGCAACCTCTTCATCTGCGGTGCCGCGAAAATCGGGATGCCCCACGCCGAGCGATGCTCGGATGACGTCAATCCTCCAATCCTTAGCGAGCCATTCTATCGTTTCTGTTCGATAGAATTGAGGCATCCACTGGCTCCAGAAAAGCGATACGCCTCTCAGCGTCACAGGCTCGCCGCTCTCAGACCGCAGCCGCCCGTCCTTGAACGCGATCCGCCCAAATGCGTCTACTGGTCTCAACTTGGGTCGGCTGGCGGTGCGTGACAATGGTCGCAAAAGTGCGCGCAATTTCGAGAGCATGAGGAGAGCCTGAATTGACTGCAAAGGTTCAGTGGAGCGCGGCTTCCAGTACGGCATCCCGATCCTCGCGCAGGGATTTGAGATCGGAAGCGACCGCGATATCTGGCTGAATTCCGATTCCCTCTATGGAGCGTAACGTGGGGGGTAAGAACTCTCGCTCGGCAAGCTCGATCCGGCCCCCATCGGGAAGCCGATATGTCCGAGCCAGTAAAACATTGCCGGCAGTTCTACCGCCGAAAATTCGCGCCCGGCCGTGGAATTGCAGAGCTGCTGCAATTACCTCGGCGGCGCTTGCGGTTATGGGTCCGACCAAAACAGTGAGACGTCCTGTGTAGATTGGCGGGCCTGACGTATACCAACCTTCCTTTCCGTCGGATTTCACCTCGTATCCGATGATCGAACGGTCGGGCAGAAACATTCCCGCGACACGCTTCATAATCGAAGCGACTCCGCCCTGATTGCGCCGGAGATCAAGGATAAGATGATCGGGCCTATGGATTCTGACTTGATTCGCCAACCATTCAAACGATCCCTCGTCGAAGGCATTGAGCTTCGCGACGGCTGTCCGCCGCGGCAGCGTCAACCAGGAGCTTGGGCGCGCGCGCGACCTAGCCTTGCCCTGGATAGCCTCAAACGTCAGATCACGTTCTTGGCCGGCGGGCGCTGTGAACGAGAGACGAACTTCGGTGCTGCCGCCAGGGTTCTGCTTAAGGCTAAGGTTATCTATCGTAGAACCGGGTTCGACGGAGTGGCGATCTGCGGGAGATCCTCGGAAGACCTCGGCAGCGATCATTGGAAACCCTGTTACTTCGTTTATTGTGATTCCGATGTCTTGCAGGGCGTATGTAAACGTGTGGCCCGCCTTCTTTCGTTCGGCAGATAGAAAGAGAAAGAAAGCGCGGGATGGCCGCCAACGTTGAATGCCCTCCGCCGACCGATCTAATTGGGTTTCCGGTGCGTCGCGGGACTCGCCAACATCGAAGGACATTGACGCGGTATTCCCATCAGACTTTACAAAGCCGACGTGGAACACGCCCCCTCGTGAAGACGGCTGGTAAGTCATCGATTCAATAGCCCAACCCGCATAAACGCCTTTGGAAGCTGCTGGTGATCCCGGCAAAACGGCAATCACACGGGGCATTCGAGGGGGATGGCCAGGCGCGATTTCCAGTCCGGCATCTTCTGCTACCCAAGGCGGCAGCGTGCGTATGCTTTGGCGCAAGGTCCCTGACCACCCGGCAGGTGGCACCACGACGGTGTGACTGTTTTCCAAAAGATTGAACATGGGGATCAGAGCATTTGAATATAGTTCTTCCTTATTCCCGGCTGCTTCGGCGCGCTTCCGAAACGTGGTTCGAACTGCATTCCAGTCGAAATCATTAAACCTCCGATCGTAATAGTGATCCGCCACCAAGGTCCAAGCCTGATCAAATATGGCTACACGCGTTCTATCGGATTGAGCGCAGCTGGTCTGGCAAAACGCGGAGGATATAAGCCCGAGCTTGATAAGCATTTTCCACATGCCGGCCTTCCAGGTAAGATTGAACAAGGGCATTCGACCGCCGCTTGGATTGGATCGTCCGTTGGCAGAGGTCGCGCCCGCCCGCCGCCCTTCGGCATGCTCAGTACGAAATCCCTGCAAGCATATGCCGCTCGATTGCCAAGGTGCTGTTTAGCACACTGTTCTCATTCGCTATCAAACATCGTGCGGAGGATAGTTGCGTTCTAACGTGCGTGCTGGCACCTAGCTCGCGCAGCAATCCAATCCAATCTGGAATAGGTCGTTTGGACGATAGTATTGCCGCGCCCAGCCCAAGGGATGCTATCCGTAGGGCGTTATCTGGCTGATCAAAGCGGTCGGGAATAACTACCTGGGGAATTCCTGCCCTAAGCGCCTGGGCGGTTGTGCCAATGCCACCATGATGCACAATTGCGCGGGATTTTGGAAGCAGCCAGCCCAAATCCGCAAATTTGCTGCACGCGACGCGGCGGTTCGCGCGGTGCCGCTCCTCTATTTGTCCACTGAGGAAGACGGCCGGTGCGCCCAAGGCAGCGGCCGTTTTGGCAGCATTGTCAAAAAATTCCCTAGTGTCTGACACGCCACTGCCTGGCGTGAATACGATCGGGCTGCCCTGCCTGTTGATGAATTCGGCCAGCTCGGGATCTGCCTCCTTCTTTTCCCTGAAGGGAAATCCGACCACGTAGCAATTATCGGGCCAATCCGGCTGAGGCGGCGCGAACCATTCGGGGAACATTGCGATGACTAGGTCCTCGCCGAAGCTATTTCCTCTTCTGGTCCGCCTCGCTGGCAGGCCGACTGACTCCCTAAACGCAGCCGAGTGTTTCTTGTAACGGCTTGTCCAGTTTCCGAATTCGTAGAGCGCTGGCACGACAAGAGTTCGCCCGATCGAACCCGTGATTCCTTTGGTAAGAATCGACATTGGCCACGGTGGCTGTCGATAAGATCTCACTACTGATGGTTGCAACAGCACTCGTGCGCTCTTGAGAGAAAATCGTTCGGCGGCCGACTCAACGCCAAGCATGTTAGATCGGTACACTATAAATGTGTTTTTGTTTTTGGCCTGTCTGCCTTGTACGAAACGAAACGATTTCTCGAAAGACGGAAGCGTGTTTTCCACGAAGAAAGCGTAGTCGTTTCGCTTGCTTTGAGGTGGGTCCTGTGGCGCGATTGGGACAAATTCGGCGCCCGTGCCGGCCGCGTGCTCGGCCCAGTTTTCGTTGGAAAGGAGAAAAACTTTATGGCCCCGCTCGGCAAGCTTGGCTGCGAGCTGAAGAAAGGGCTCGGCGTCCCCTCGAGTGCCTAACGTGCATAAAACCACCTCATTTTGTCTGCTCACGCGCGGAATCCCTTTCCTGAGGCGGGCAGCCTGTCAGGCACGCGCAGAATGTTCAATCCGCTATTGAGATCATTTTAGATGTCAATGTGGCATATAGATTCAGTTGAATATGACAACGACGGCGTCTGTTCGGTGTTCGACGCAAATTACATTTCATAAATCGTGCTAATTCTAGGTGCCTTATCCTCTTGACCTACGGCTTGATTTGAAACCAACTTCGGGTGCCTTGCGCTGAGGCGAGGCTGCTGCCCAATGAAAGGGACAAGGAATGAGAGATCTTACGGACTACGAAATCCACCTGGTCAGTGGGGGGAGCTGGGACAGCTTTTGGTCGGCGGTCAGGGAAGATATCAGTGCTGCCGGGCAGGCCTTGGCGGCGGCGGCATCGAACTTCGCCACCTGGTTCAACAATAACTTCGGGCAGGCTGCAGTCCCCAACCAGGATCAGTTTCTCAACACCATCAATACCGTCTGCCAAAGCGGCCAGCAGATCACCACCACTGTCACGGGTACGGACAAATCGATTACCTTCGGTGTCAATCCTATGACCAAGCAGGTCACGATGACAGCTACCTCTACGGGAGGATCGATGTCCCTGAACTGCACGGTAAAATAGCCGGCTGCGGACGGTGCTCAAGCGCATCGTCCGCTTCGTCCCTGTCAATTTTCGATGTGGGTTTTCGCGCGGCTGTCTCACGCTGAAGCGCGTTAGGTGGGAATTTGAAATGGTCGATGTATGCGAAACGTCTAATCCATACGAAGCCGGGATCAGTTTCCATGTGGGAAACGTCGTGCGGATTTTGCTTCATACATCCCGCGCTACATTCAAGATCGGCTCGATTGAAGCCCAAACTAGGCCCGCAATTAAATTAAGGCAGGTGCACTTCCTCTATGACGAGCGCGGCTCACCAATTGCCTACGCCACGTGGGCATTTTTGGAACCCAGCACCGGCAGTGAACTTGTCGAAGATGGGTCTCGTTTTCTGCATTTTAGTGAGTGGAACGAAGGCACCGAACTGTGGATCATGGACTTCGTGGCTCCCTTCGGTCATGCTCTTAAGCTTGCGCAACATCTAAGGCGCGGTCCGCTAAAAGGGTACGGAATCGTCAACTGGAGCCGCGAACGCAGGTGCGGGCAACGCAGCCACATACGGCGTCAGGTACAGGACACGCTCTCTCCCCGTTGTCGGTGACAATATGCCGGCAAACAGCGCCCTCAAACTGGAGGATTTATCCGCTCGTACGTTCGTGCCATTTGCAGTTCGCAAAGTCGCGCGTGCAAGGGTCATCTGGCTCAATCATCGGTATTTCCTTGAGCAGGGCATCAATTCCTTAGAGAGTTCCACCCAAGAGCACTATTGCCGGATGCTTGTTGACGGCTACGGTGTTATGGTCCCAGATGGCTCGAATAGCCATCTTCTCACGGGCGCGGCTAGCCATTTCCTTGCCGACAGGTATGGCGGCGCCGGTGTTTCCCAGCACGGCGGTAGCGGCCGCTCGGGAATATCGGGGCCATATAACGCAAAGGGCATTGGAAGGACTCCACTGGCGTCCCCGGACGCCGACTGGGGGCATGCCCACGGATATCTACCGCTACGCGAAGCAATCCGGGAAGCGGTCGCCGCGGAGATTGCAAATGCAGAATTGCCGCACGGAGCGGTACCGATTGTCGCGGTGATTGACATCGGTTGCTCAATGCAACGCACGCCATCATCGGCACCTGATCGGCTAGGCGTGGTAGTCAGACCGAATTTCGTTAGGCCGGCGCATTTTGAAAGGAGCATCGGGTTTGGATCGGCTGGATTTGCCGGATCGGACCAGCATCAGGATATGCTTCGCGTCAGAGAGAATATCGCTCGGATCACCGACGGCCTACTCCAGCCACCTTTCGATATGCACTCCTTCATGGAAGCTGTCGCCCAGCAAATTGGGGCATGCCGGGCATTGAGGTTATCTCAAGGCCGCTTGTTGAGCTCAAACATAACCATTTCGGGTGCGATGGTTGACTTCGGGTCATTCCGCGCAATGGCCAATTGGCGGAGAGCGCACGGGGACGTCGGCGAGGTGTTCGGCGACGACGAGCGGCATGTAAATAATCTGGCCGCGTCTTTAGTTTTCTATATGAAGAAATACGGGAACTGCGCACTGCCAGGTGCAGCCGATCTCATAAGCACAGTAAACGAGTCCACCGATAAGTGGTTTGTTCGCAATTGCATTGCATCGAGTATCGGTAATTATGCGGGCAGCGCTGCGAATTTGGCAGAGCTGTTTAGGGCATATTATACGGAACAGCAACGCGAGGTCGTCAAGGTTGACGATCCGCGAGATCTGCGCCTGCCTTGGATACACGCACGGCTAGTTCCTTTGCCCTCACGGTACGCGCAAATCGACCGCCAACGGACCCCTGCCGAAGTCGCTCTTCTAGCAGAATTTGAGAGTCTGAAAAAGTACGGCGCGACCGACTGCAATATTGAGCGATTCTTCAGGCCGCGGCCCCTGCTGAATTTCAATATATCTAACGAACGTGCCCGCCGATTGTGCAATCGGCTTCCTGACGACGACCTTAAAGTACGTTCCAAAGTAAGCTCATTCATTTACTCAGATATAACAAAGAGTCGTCGCTCTTGGCGAGGCCTCGATCGAGATCTTGACATTCATGCACATATCGTCACGCCGTCGACCGAGGCGGTCGCGGGACTTAATCTCCAAAGCGGCCGAGCGGAAATGCGAATTCGGGCACACATCGTCGAAGGCAATGTGGCAATCTTCGAACAAATATATCCGCTGCTCTGTGTCCAGGAGCGAGCTGAGCATATTTTAGATAGAGAGGTAATCCTTAACATACCAATTAGATGCCTCCGTCGGCGTCACCGTATTGTGTATTTTCGGAATCAGCCGTTATTTCACGAACAACAGTTGTTTTGGTCCAGATGCTCAGACGGAACGCTGCTGGGGTTCCTGGATGGCTAGCTTCTATTCCTCCATGGAGAATATTTGATGCATCAGAGGGACTCTCAAGACACCCGTTTTGCTGTGGATATCCTAAGGGCCGACAACATAATGATGCGATCGACCAAACAGCTCGTCAAAACTCCCCACAGGCCGCTCATCGTGGGTTTGTCCAAGTGGAAGATGCTAAAATCCCTTGCGTTTGCAATAAACGGTCACTTTCAATCTTAGCTGGGCCGATCCTTCTCGATGGTGTTCGTCGGATGAGTCCGCTGGGGGATGGCGGCGTCGCTCCTCCCTCTGCAGCAACGTGCAATCGCATCTCGCGCGGTTTCGCTGTGAGCATGAAGCGCCGGCGCAAAAGGCGGGCAGGCGATGGCGGCCAGCGGAAATGCTCCTGCCGTTCGTCGGCGAGAGCCGGCTGCCACTGACCATCGCGAGCGGCGCACTCCCAACCATCGACGATCCGCCGGGCTGCGCCGCCCATCCGCGGCAGGCGCAGCTGCGCCGCAATCGTGGCTGATGCTCGACCATGGTCCTTACGCGGCGCCACCTCGGCAAAGAGGACATGGTCCCCCGCAGTGAGTGCCAAGGGCAAACGCGCCGCCGGCGGGCCGCCATACGCATCGGGATGCCAGTCGGGCACCGCCAGCTTCTGCCCATCGATTGACAGGCTGAGGAGCCGGCTGCGCGTATCGATCGTCAGCAGCCCCTCACCTGCCGGACTCGAGAATGTCAGGCGAAATCGAGCACGTCCCTCCTGCTCGGACAGATCAACCCGCAGCCAGCGTGGTTCAACCAGGCGGTCGTCGCGCTCAAGCGCGCTCTCCACCGCAAGCCAGTCGCCTCGCCAGTCGTCTGCCGCCAGCAGGCCGGTTTCGAAGCTCGCCGGTTCGCTCCAGGGCGACACGCGACCCGCTGCATCCCAGATGCGAACCTGCCAATGGATGCGCTGGCAAGAAGCCAGCGGCCCTCCGCCATAGCGCACGCCCGTGGAGGTCGCTTCGCTAATCCGTCCGCTATTCCACAAGTACGACCTACCCGTTCCGAGCTGCGCGCGATCGCTCGCCGCGCGGATCTGATAGGCGGTCTGCATCGTTCCGGCCGGGCCGGCGATACGCCACGACAGCATAGGCTGCGCGTCGCCGATGCCGAGCGGGTTGCAGGCCGACGCCGCGCGAAGCGCCGTCGCCCGCAATTTGGTGTCGGCGGCGGCATTCACGGGGGTAACGACCATGCCCACTCCCGCGCCGGTGATGAGAGTCCGACGGTCAATGCCT